>Ga0155585_1082_pt2 | contig 27771 bp, 21 predicted proteins | sample RifCSPhighO2_12_FD_107242 | JGI IMG/M metagenome (GOLD analysis project Ga0155585, IMG submission 107242) | Gammaproteobacteria bacterium RIFCSPHIGHO2_12_FULL_43_28 | reverse complement strand
GATGTTTGATGTTTAACATGAGCACCTCTTCTGTATACCTTCTTCCTTATTATGTACTTTCTTTACCAATTTATCAAGTAGACTCAACAGGCAGACTCAACTGGCAAATTCATAACCACTTGATTAATATGGCGCTCCCTACGAGATTCGAACTCGTGTTACCGCCGTGAGAGGGCGACGTCCTAACCGCTAGACGAAGGGAGCGTACTTCTTTTGAGGCTTGTGACGATAGGCCTTTCTGTCATCGTAAAACACGCCTCTCTCTGACAACGTTCTTACGCCAAATAAAAATCCAATGTTTTATGCAATCCTGTCATCACATCGACTTTTGGTTCGAAAGCAAGATGCTCTTTTGCCTGACGAATGGAAGGTACACGTAAGGAAACATCTTGATAACCTTCGCCGTAATATTCTTTTGCATCAACCTCAATTAATTTTACCTTCTTTGCCTGCTCAGCATAATCAGGATAATTTTCGGTGATTAGTTGGATTAAGGTTTCTGCAAGCTGGCGAATAGAAATATTTTCCGTTGGATTGCCGATATTAAAAATTTTATTTTTCGCGCAATTATTTTTATTTTCGATAATTTTCAACAGCGCATCGATACCATCGCCGATATATGTAAAGCAACGCTGCTGCGCACCCCCGTCCACCAGAGTAATTTCTTCACCACGCAAAATATTTCCGATAAATTGCGTTAATACGCGTGAGCCGCCTGGCTTTGGGTTGAAGACATCATCAAGACGCGGGCCATACCAATTAAACGGACGAAATAAGGTGTAAGACAATCCTTTATGTTTCCCATAAGCATAGATTAAGCGATCAATTAATTGTTTAGAGGTTGAATAAATCCAGCGTTCTTTATGAATGGGGCCTGTGACTAAATGACTTTTCTCTTCATCGAATTCACTATCTTCACACATACCATATACTTCTGAGGTGGATGGGAATACGACGCGCTTATTATATTTAACGCATAAACGGATAACGTTTAAATTCGCCTCGAAATCAAGCTCAAATACTCTTAACGGATTTTGCACGTACGTCGCAGGCGTTGCGACAGCAACAAGTGGGAGCACCACATCAGACGTTTTTACGGCTTCTTCTATCCAAGCCGGTTCTTGAGTGATATCACCACGCTTAAATTCAAAACGCGGATTGTCGAGATGCGCTTCGATTTTATCTTGCGCTAAATCCATGGCTTTTATATGCCAATCTGTTTTAGCAAGCATTGCTTCACTTAAATGACTACCAATAAAACCATTCACGCCTAAAATTAAAACACGCATTTCACACCCTCATTTTATTGTAACTACTCACACGTCATTGCGAGCCCGCGCTTTCTGCGGGCGCGGCAACCCAGTTTTCAGCCGCTATGTGGATTGCTTCGGCCAAACGCTTCGCGGCCTCGCAATGACGGTGCGTAGTTACATTTTATTTAACATACTAATTAAAAATGCTATACATCACATCTAATACACGATCATGATCTGCATCTGTCATATCAGGAAAGAGCGGCAAACTGACGATACGTTCACTGACATCTTCCGCCTTTGGAAAATCACCTAAATTAAAACCAAACGCTTGTCGATAATAAGGATGCAAATGAATGGCACGGTAATGAAATCCGGTGCCAATATTATTTTCTTTCATCGCCAACATAAATTCATCGCGATTCATTCCTGCCGCCTCTTCGTTGATTAATGGTGTGTAAAGATGCCACGCGTGTAAATGCGGATAAAGCGGCGTCTTTGGCAACGTCCACTCACGCCAATCTGACAAGGCTTCTTGATAACGATTCGCAAGTTCACTGCGTCTTGCAATAAAACCATCTAATTCTCTTAATTGATGAATGCCCAATGCTGCTTGAATATCCGTCATGTTTGATTTAAATCCTGGCAACACAATGTCGTAATCTTGACTACCGCCTTTGCCGTAACGATTCCACGCTTGCCTATCAATTCCATGAAAACGCAAACGCTCGATTTGTTCAGCAAGTGCTGCATCACGTGTCACCACACAACCGCCTTCGCCGGTTGTCATATTTTTATTGGGATGAAAACTAAATACCTGGGTATCACCAAAGCTGCCTATCCGTTTACCTTTGTATTCCGTACCGATGGCATGTGCGGCATCTTCCAAGACGCGCAAACCGTGACGATTAGCAATTTCATAAAGAGGATCAAGATCAACCGGCAATCCAGCAAAATGCACTGGCAAAATCGCGCGCGTATGCGGTGTAATAGCGGCTTCAATCAAACTAACATCCATATTAAGCGTGCCGGGTTCGATATCAACCAACACCGGCTTAGCCCCTGCAAGTACAATACAATTTAAGGTGGCGGCAAAGGTGAGCGGTGTTGTTATCACTTCATCGCCCGGCTCAAGACCCATCGCCAATAAGGCAAAATGTAAACCGGCGGTGGCAGACATGAGCGGCAATACGCGCATATCTTTTGCTGGCGGCGCTTCCAACCCATCCCCTTTTGGGGCGAAGTAGGTTTTTAAGGCGTCGGTAAATTGGGTGACTCGTGGACCTGTCGCCAACCATCCGCTCTTTAAGCAGGCGACGACTTCATCAATGGCTTCCTGACTAATGGAAGGGCGCGAAAAGGGCAAAAATTCATCGGACATGGTTAATACTCACTAATGGCTTTGGGCGACTAAATAGACGCCTGCAATGATGATAAAAATACCGAACATACGCATCGACGTTAATGGTTCCCCAAAAAGGTAATAGGCTGCGACGGCATTCACAATATACCCAATGCTTAACATGGGATAGGCAAAGCTGACCTGGACGCGGGAGAGGACCAAAAGCCAAACGGCCACGCTCACTACATACAGGGTCAAACCCGTCATAATAGGAAAATTCCCCATTACTTTCAATCCGATAGGCATCGCATTCGCTAGCGTGAAATCAAATTGACCAATTTGAGTCATGCCTGCTTTTAGCATGAGCTGCGCGCCGGCATTTAATAAAACTCCGAGCAAAATTAAGGCAAATATCATCATCCGTCTTATCTCCCAACTGAAGCTATGCATCATACAAAATTTTCAGCCATTTTACACACATTGCGAGAAATTAGGTTATACTGTCCCGCCCTTTCATAACGTTTTTGTGAGGTACCATCATGATATTAATCGGTAACAAAGCCCCTGATTTTACCACCGCTGCGGTGATGCAAGACGGTCAAATCAAGAATGAGTTCACGCTGTCCAAAGAAATTAATGGTAAATACGGTATTTTATTCTTCTACCCACTCGATTTTACCTTTGTCTGCCCCTCTGAATTAATTGCGGTTGACAATCGCATTGATGAGTTCAAGGCACGCAATACGCTCATCATGGGTATTTCCATTGACTCACAATATACCCATAGCGCATGGCGCAATACGCCGGTTGCAAACGGCGGGATCGGTCAAATCCGCTACCCACTGCTTGCAGACATCGATCATCAAATTTGCCAAACCTATGGTGTTGAACACCCTACGGCGCACGTTGCCTTACGCGGTGCAATTATCATTGATAAACAAGGCGTTGTGCGTTCACAAATCATCAATGACTTGCCACTTGGCCGTAACATAGACGAATTATTGCGCTTGATTGATGCGCTTGAATTCCATGAAAAGCATGGCGAAGTTTGCCCCGCTAACTGGACCAAAGGCAAAACAGGCATCAAGCCAACGTCTGAAGGTATTGCAAGCTATCTTGCCAAAGAAGCGGCTCAGCTTTAATCGCAAAAATGAGATACGCCGCTATCCTGTATAAGTTCGGTTAACCCGTTCGCGCTGAGGAGGCGCGCTCTTTGCGCCGTCTCGAAGCGTGAACAACCCGTCACCACTCACCCCTCGAGATGCGTGCTTTGCACGCTCCTCGGGGCGAACGGTGACGGGTTAACCGGAACCTATACGCGCTATCCTAGGGGTGGCGGTTGTCTTCTCACTGCGGCCCCCTCAATCCCATCGATTCACGATATAACAAAACAATTCCGCCGTTCGCTCCGCATCGTAACTTGCTGCGTGTGCTTTTTGAATATCAAACGGGATTTTCGCGCGTCTTGCAGCTCTCGCAAGCACGGTTTCACCCAATGCCACCGCGGATAGCGAAGCCGTATCAAAGGTGGTAAAGGTATGCAATGGAATCTGTTTGATCCCGGCGCGTTTTGCCGCTTCCAAGATAAAACTTAAATCAAACCAGGCATTATGCCCAACCAGCACGGCCCGATAGCAGCCAGACTTTTCCAATGCTTCCCGCACCAAGGAAAATAAACGCGAAAGCGCCTGTCCTTCAGGGATGGCAAAACGCAGCGGATGAAAAGGATCGATGCCGGTAATGGCCAAGGCTTGCTGATCGAGCCTCGCGCCAACAAAAGGCTCCACATGATAGGCCACGGTTTGATCACGCTGCAACCCACCTTCTTCATCGGCTTTCAGGGTAACGAGTGCCACTTCAAGCAAGGCGTCCGTTGCTGGAATGAGCCCGGATGTCTCAACATCCACCACGACCGGCAGGAGGCCGCGAAATCGGCGCGTCAATATATTTGATTTATAATTCATTTCTTCTCTAGTCAAATGCTTGATTTTTACTACAATAGTGTCAGGGTTTTGTTATCCTGCCCTTCTCGGCTCTACCCTCTCGGCATAGGCCAGATGACAGCAATCGTTATAGTTATAACGGTGGCGACCAGGAACCAACTTAAAGAGTGAGAGTATTATGCTAACAACTACATCCTTACCTAGTAGCAATCCGCTGCGCGATGATATCACAAAAGCTTATCGAATGGATGAGACAACCTGCCTAAATCGCCTTCTGACCGAGGCAACATTGCAGAGAGAAAGCCTCGCCCATATTGCAGAAGCGGCAAAACAACTGGTCGAGGAAACCCGCGAGCAGAAAAAGCGTCAAGGTAAAATCGACACGCTGCTGCATCAATACGATCTCTCAACCGATGAAGGCATTGCCTTGATGTGTCTTGCCGAAGCGCTTTTACGCATTCCTGATAAAACCACCATGGATACGTTCATCAGTGATAAAATTTCAACGGTGGAATGGAAAAATCATTTAAGCACGAGTAATTCATTTTTCGTCAATGCCGCCACCTGGTCGTTATTATTCACAGGAAAAATTTACGCACCAACCTTAGATAAACAACGCGGTCTTTTTAGCGCATTAAAACGAACCTCTGCGCGCCTTGGCACCAGCATGATTCGTCCGGTGATTTTTCAAATGATGAAAACCATCGGTAATCAGTTTGTCATGGGACAAGATATTGCATACGCTTTAAAACGCGCAACTAAACAAGAAAAACTGGGCTATCGTTATTCATACGATATGTTAGGAGAAGCTGCTCGCACCAACGACGATGCGGCGCATTATTTCGCTTCTTATGAACGCGCGATTGATGCGATTGGTAAAGCAGCACAATCAACAGATCCTGCGACTAATCCTGGTATTTCCGTTAAACTTTCAGCGTTATCGCCGCGCTATGAACACACGCAACATCATCGTGCCATGCAAGAAGTGGTACCGCAATTACTAGCGCTCGCCCAAAAAGCAAAGCAATATCACATTGGTTTGACCGTTGATGCGGAAGAAGCAGATCGCCTGGATCTTTCTCTCGACATTTTTACTGACGTATTTAAAGATCCTGCCTTAAATGATTGGGATGGATTAGGTCTTGCGGTGCAAGCCTATCAAAAACGCGCGCCTTATGTGATTGACTACTTGGCAGCACTCGCTGAAGAACAAGGTAAACGCATCATGGTACGTCTTGTGAAAGGTGCGTATTGGGATGCTGAAATCAAAATGAGTCAAGTACAAGGATTAATAAATTATCCTGTTTTTACGCGTAAAAATGCAACCGATGTTTCGTATCTTGCTTGCGCTAATAAATTATTACAACGCCGCGATGTTTTCTTCCCGCAATTTGCAACGCATAATGCTTACTCTGTCGCCGCTATTTTAGAGATGGCTGGTGAAAAAGACGATTATGAATTTCAATGTTTGCATGGCATGGGCGCACCGCTTTTTAATCAGATCGTCGATAAAACAAAGTTTAATCGACCTTGCCGTGTTTACGCACCGGTTGGCACCCATAAAGATTTGCTCGGTTATCTTGTGCGGCGCTTACTTGAAAATGGGGCGAATAGTTCCTTCGTCAATCGACTGGATGATAGCAAAACACCGATTGATGAAATCATTGCGGATCCCGTTTCGCGTATCGCATCACTCACTGCAAAACCGCATCCCAAAATCCCATTACCAAAAGACATTTATAAAGCATGGCAAAATTCAAGCGGCATCGATTTATCTGATCGCGATCAATTAATTAAATTAAAAAAGCTCATGGAAAAAGCAGCTAAAACTACTTTTCATGCGGCGTCCCTTATCAATGGTAAAGCGCGACAATCGCAAGTCATACAAACGCTTGTCTCACCTGCGAATACAAAAGAAGTGATAGGCAGTGTGAGTAAAGCAGAGGAGAACGATGTTGATGAAGCATTAGCGATAGCTTATTCAGCAAGTGCAGCGTGGGCAGCTACCCCCGTTGATGAACGAGCAACCATACTCGAACGCGCAGCGATACTTTTTGAAGAAGCCATGCCAACGCTTATGACCATCATCACACGTGAAGGGGGACGTTCCATTCCCGATTGTCTATCAGAAGTACGTGAAGCCATTGATTTTTGCCGTTATTATGCGTATCGAGCACGCATCGATTTAGCAACGTTGACCCTTCCTTCACCAACCGGTGAGTCAAACCAATTGTCTATGCATCCAAGAGGTGTTATCGCTTGTATTAGCCCCTGGAACTTCCCGCTTGCGATTTTCATCGGACAAATCGTTGCCGCACTCGTTGCGGGCAATCCTGTTATCGCAAAACCCGCAGAACAAACACCACTCATTGCGCATCAAGCGGTGCAACTCTTACATCAAGCGGGCATTCCAAAAAATGTGTTGCAACTCTTAATTGGTCGCGGCAGTGTGGTCGGTGCAAAACTCGTTGCTGATCCGCGCGTTGCTGGTGTCATTTTCACCGGCTCCACAGAAACCGCACAGTTCATCAATAAAACATTGGCTGAAAGAAAAGGTCCGCTCGCTCTTTTTGTTGCAGAAACCGGCGGGCAAAATGCCATGATCGTTGATTCATCAGCACTTCTGGAACAAACCGTCGTTGATATCGCACAATCCGCTTTTAATAGCGCGGGTCAGCGTTGCTCAGCACTGCGTGTGTTATTCGTGCAAGAAGATATTGCAGAACGCCTGCTCACTATGCTTAAAGGCCATATGGCTGAAATGACGGTGGGCAATCCTTGCTTACTCACGACGGACGTAGGCCCTGTCATTGATCAACCTTCACTGACCATGCTTAAAGAGCACTATCAAAAAATGCTTGAGACGGGTGAGCTGATTGCGAAAGTCCCTTTGCCTGAAACACCCCCAGGTCATTATTTTGCGCCGTGTGCATTTGAAATAAAGGACCTGAGCATACTCGAGGGTGAAGTGTTTGGCCCCATTCTTCATGTCATCCGCTATCGCGCGCAAGACCTGGATAAGGTCATGGATGCTATCATCAAAACGGGATATGGATTAACATTAGGAATACACAGTCGAATCGATGCAACTGTGCGATATATTGCAAATCGAATGCCAGTTGGAAATATTTACGTCAATCGTAATATGATTGGTGCCGTCGTTGGCGTACAGCCTTTTGGCGGCGAAGGCTTATCAGGAACCGGTCCCAAAGCAGGCGGCCCGCATTATTTGCCGCGACTTTGTGTCGAACGTGCGCTCTCAAATAATATTACCGCGATTGGTGGTAATGCACGTTTAGTTTCACTACTTGAGGATGACTGATGCTACAAGCTCCCACCATTACCTACATTATGTTCCTCATCTTCGCTGGCACGGCCGTCTTATCAACGATGGCCTTGTTCACGCGCCAATCGCTCCTGGTTGCCTATATTGCGCTTGGAATTTTATTTGGGCCCTGGGGACTGAAACTCGTTAGCAATTCACTCATCATCAAACAAACGGGTGATATTGGTATTATCTTTTTGCTGTTTTTATTGGGCCTGCACATGCAGCCGCAAAATCTTTTTCATTCGCTACGCAAAATGAGCATGCTGACGCTCTGGAGTTCCATACTCTTTTTCTTGATTGGTTTCATCCCCAGTTATTTGTTTGGCTTTACTGCCAATGAAAGCCTCATCATTGGTGTTTCAGCTATGTTTTCGAGTACGATTATCGGTATTAAATTACTGCCAACGACCATTTTGCATCACCAACATACAGGGGAACTCGTTGTCAGTATTTTACTTCTCCAGGACCTTATCGCAATCGCCGCTATTTTGATTATTGAAATCATTGCATCACGCACGGTTTCTTATTATCACGTTGCGTTAATCGTTAGCGCCTTCCCGATTATTTTATCTGTCGCCTATCTTTTTCAACGCTATGTTCTCTCTAAGCTGCTGGAGCGATTTGACAAAATTCATGAATACATTTTTATTCTCTCGATTGGCTGGTGTCTTTGCATGGCAGAGCTCAGTCACACCCTGGGACTTTCTGAAGAAATTGGCGCATTTATTGCGGGCGTCACCCTCGCATCCAACCCAATCGCTTTTTATATTGCGGAAAGTTTAAAACCATTACGTGATTTCTTTTTGATTATTTTCTTCTTTACCATCGGCGCTGGTTTTAATCTGGATTATCTGCCGCAAGTGATTGTACCGGCGTGCATTATTGCCGCACTGATTTTAGCGCTAAAACCCGTTATTTTTAGCTGGCTTTTGTATCGTGCTGGTGAAGTGCGTACCGTGAGCTTAGAAATTGGCGTGCGTCTTGGGCAAATGAGTGAATTCTCTCTCTTGGTCATTGCCCTTGCGCTTGAGACAAGACTTGCTTCACCACTAACGACTTACACGGTAGAAGCAGCGATCATTTTAACTTTTATCGTTTCTTGTTATTGGATTGTGATGCGCTACCCGACACCGCTCGCCGCAACCGATCAGTTGCGACGCGATTAAGCGAGAGCATTCATCAAACTATGTCATGCCAGCGTGCTTTTAGCTGGCATCCAGAATGAACCTGAGAAAAGCCTGGATGCCAGCTAAAAGCACGCTGGCATGACATAGTTCCATAAACACTCTCGATGCGGTTGCCTTTTCGCCTCCTTTCTCATGTTGCCTGTGCCAAAAACCAGTTATAATGACCTCTCAATAATTAGATTAACCGGGACCACTCATGGGTACGCACTCACATTCACACCATTCGCATTCGCATGGCGGCCACAGCCACGGTCATGTGCCGCCATCCTTAAATGCGGCCTTTGCTATCGCGATTACGGCAACCCTGGTATACACCGGCGCAGAGGTCGCTTACGCATTCGTTGCGCACTCCATGAGCTTATTAGCAGATGCCGCCCATAATCTTGGGGATGTGCTTGGCTTGGCACTTGCCTGGGGCGCTAATTGGTTACTCTCCTTCCCCGCCAGAAAACGCTACAGCTACGGCTTCAAACGCTCGACCATTATTGCAGCACTTGCCAATGCATTTATCCTGGTTGCCACCTCAGCGCTGATTGCTTATGAATCCATTGATAAGCTCTTTCATTTGAAAGGCGTTGATGAAAACATCGTTATCATTGTCGGTATCATCGGTATATTTGTGAATGGTGGCAGTTCGCTGCTCTTTATGCGCGGTGCGCACGATGATATTAATATCAAAGGGGCTTTTTTACATTTATTGGCCGATGCCGTCATTCTCGCTGGTGTGGTAGTGAGTGCCATTGTCATTAAATACACCGGGATGGAATGGATTGATCCTGTGCTCGGTCTTATCATCGTCGCGATTGTCTTGTGGGGCACGTGGGGACTTTTGCGTGACTCACTCAATTTAATTTTAGATGCAGTACCGCATTACGTTGATCATTTGGGCGTGAAAGACTATCTGCACACTATTCCAGGCGTCAGCGCCATTCATGACTTACACATCTGGGGACTTAGCACCAAGGAAGTGGCGCTCACCGTGCATTTAATCATGCCAAATGCACCACTAACTGATGCTGATTACAAAAAAATTAATCATGATTTGCATGAAAAATTCAGCGTAGATCATGTGACAATTCAAGTTGAAGCTGGTAGCGTAGATGACCCTTGTATTAGAACTGAAGCGTGTTAGCCCTTCACGCAGGCAAGCGGTCTTAAAAAAGCAACGCGTCTTGCAAGATTAGCCGCTTCCGTTGCATAGGCAACTAGCTCGACGTCTTTGTAAGCACCGGGTGCTTCTTCTGCCACACCGCGCATGGTATTGCTGCGAATATAAATACCTTTTTGCGCCAGTTCATCAATCAATTCCCTGCCGCGCCATTTTTTTAATGCTTGCGAACGACTCATTTGCCTGCCCGCACCATGACTTGCTGAGGCAAACGCTGGATTGCCTACATTACCCGCCAATAGATACGAACCTGTCCCCATACTGCCACCAATAAAAACCGGTTGCCCAACCGTCCGATAACGATCTGGTAATAAGACATGATCGGGTGGTAAGGCACGTGTTGCACCTTTGCGGTGCACGTATAGATCACGGCGCACACCATCCACCACATGCTCTTCTTCCTTGCATGTGTTATGCGAAACGTCGTATATGGTTTCCATTTGCATCGTTCCAAATAATTCGGTGAGCGCACGTTCGGTGAGGGCTGCGATGATTTGTCTATTTGCTAAAGCGCAATTAATGCCGGCGCGCATGGCACCTAAATATTGCTGGCCTTCTTCAGATAGAATCGGTGCGCATGCAAGCTCCCGATCAGGCAAATGGATTCCCAATCGTTTCGCTGATTTTGCTAATTGCACTAAATAATCAGAACCAATTTGATGTCCTAATCCGCGTGAACCGCAATGAATGGCAATAATAATTTGCCCTTCTTCAATACCAAAGGCGGCCGCTGCAATGGGATCATAAATTTTCTCAACCACTTCTACTTCAAGATAATGATTGCCTGAACCGAGTGTTCCCATTTCATTTAATTGGCGCTTTTTGGCATGATCCGATACAGAGTGAGGATCGGCACCCAGCATGCAACCGTGTTCCTCAATATAGGCTAACGCCTTCATTTCACCATAACCTTGATCAATCGCCCATTTTGCACCGCCTAACATGACTTCATCAAGTTCGTGCATTTTTAAACGAATAAATCCCTCTTGACCAACACCCGCTGGTACGGACAAAAATAATTTTTCTGCGATCGTTTCCAACTGATTTAAAATATCGGGCAAAAATAAATTAGTACGCAGACAACGCACGCCGCAAGAGATATCAAAACCAACGCCACCTGCAGAAATAATCCCGCCTTCGTTCGGATCGAATGCCGCAACGCCGCCAATAGGAAACCCATAACCCCAGTGCGCATCTGGCATGGTCATCGCAGGTCCAACTAATCCGGGTAATTTTGCGACATTTTCAATTTGCTCTCGGACTTTATTATCCATGCTTGCGATTAATTCTTTCGTGCCAAATAAAATAATGGGGTGTTTACCCGTGGTTAGTTGCCAACGAAAATCATCAAGACGATTGATCTGCGACATATCCATGCTTATACATCCACCACGCAACGCGCTTCCCATCGATGATGGTCGTTTTTAACCGATAACATAGTAAGCGTTGCGCCTTTTACTTCAATACCACGATCCATATTAGCCTGCCATTTTTCACCTGAGACAATTGCTTTCCACAAAGCACCCTTACGGTGTAACCGAAAATCACAAAACACCATATGATGCTCGGCTGCTTTTGCAATCAGCAAATTAAGCCAGATCACCAATGCAAGTTCAACATCGGCTTCTTCAAATTCAAACGTAACAATTTCGCGCGGACGAACAGAGGATAGATTAACCATTAACGAGAACACGGCCTTTGCGGCATCGGCAAAACAAACTTCGAGATTTTCGCCCCGACCAATGATTCCAATGTCCGCATCATGTTCAAAATAATTTTCTGACCCTGCTAACGGTTGCACTTAAAAGGCCACCAGTTTGGGATTGACCAGCTTTTCAAATTGATCAAACGGTAATTGTATGAGCTCAGAATGTGACCCGGCGTTAAAAAGAATATGGTCTTGCTGGCTCAATTCTTTGGAAACAAATACCGGCATATCATACAAATTACCGAACGGCGGCATCGCGCCCACTTCACAGCCTGGAAATTTATTTTTAAATTCAGTTTCCGTCGCAAGATCAGCTTGCTTTACACCAGCCGTTTCACGCAGTTTGGCAAAGTTAACCTGGCCATTCGCTGGTAACACCACCATTGCCATCTTATCATCCAGTTTGACAATGACCGTTTTTGCCAATTGTTTCCCTGAGATGTGCGCAGCTGCCGCAATTTCCTGCGCGGTAAACGCAGGTGAGTGGGTGAGTGATACGTACTTGACCCCTTGACCATCAAGAAATTCTTTGAGTTGTTTGACAGGCATAGCCATCTCCTTTTCTTTTACCCTTTGCCTTCATTATACCTCTTTTAACGACTCCCGAATGGTTGCCTTTTGCAAATGCTTGTTGTTTAATTTGGCTTTCACGATAGAAATGAACAGCTTATGCAACATAATCTATTAATCAAGAAGATAGGTAATCCGCTAAACCCCACACCATGGGTGATTCTCTTTCTCATGACCCATTTACTTGCGTGGACGCTTGTACCAGCGCTTGTTCGCTATAATCTGCCGCTAGATGCGATCGAAGGCACGGTTTGGGGACACCAGCTTGAATTAGGCTATGATAAAAATCCCATGTTAAACGGCTGGCTAACAGCACTCGCTACTTACGGCAGCACCACAGGCTGGGGCGTTTACTTATTCAGTCAATTATCCGTGGTTGCTTGTTTTTGGGTCGTGTGGCGGCTCGCTAAATCAATGCTGCCATCGGTATATGCGCTAATCGCCGTCATGTTACTGGAAGGCATTCAATATTATAACTTTCATGCCATCGACTTTAATGACAATACGCTTGAGCTTGGTCTTTGGGCGCTCACCATTTATTATTTCTATCAAGCATTACGCAAACCCAATCATGTAAACTGGCTATTGACCGGGCTCTTTGCTGGATTAGGCATGATGGCAAAGTACTATACGGTTGCACTCCTGGCTGCACTCGCCCTATTTTTATTGATTGATAAAACAAACCGACAACAATTAAAAAGCGTTTATCCTTACACTGGATTAGGCGCATTCGTATTAATACTATTACCACATACCATTTGGCTCTTTTATCACGACTTCATTACGGTGACTTACGTGTTTGAACGTGCAAGCAGCACACCCAAATGGACAAACCATTTCTTCTTTCCAGCACAGTTTGCCTGGCAACAACTACAAGCCTTTTTACCCGCGATCATTTTGTATGCGCTACTTTTTATCGGTAAAAAACCATTGGCCGTTACACCACAAACTAATTTATCGCGTTTTGATAAACAATTTTTGTTTTATGCAGGACCGGGGCCCTTTTTGCTCACCATGCTGCTGTCATTAGTAACCGGCATCAAATTGCGCGCTGGCTGGGGCATGCCGCTTTTATCACTCTGGGGAATCATCCTTGTCGCAAGCATACAACCGCGATTAAGCATTAAAAAAATCACTGTCTTTCTCACGCTTATTTTCACACTCATCACTCTTTTGTTACTTGGGTATGATTTATCACTCGTCAATTCCCCCGACCCATCCACCGCTAATTTTCCGGGTAAATTCATTGCAGCAAAAATGACTGAAGACTGGCATAATGAATTTAACACTAAACTTGAGTATGTAGCGGGATCGCGTTGGGTGAGCGGTAATATTGAATTTTATTCAAAAGATCACCCAGCGGTTTTTATTGAATGGGACAAGAAGCGCGCACCCTGGATCAATATGGATGACATGAAGAAAAAAGGCGCTGTGTTTGTGTGGAATATCACTGAAAAGGAAAGTTTACCGCGAGAAATTCGTATAAAATTTCCGACACTTAAACCGAGCCGCATCATGACCTTCGATTGGCAACGCAATTATTATCACTTAGCACCCGTTAAAATTGGAGTGGCAATATTGCCCCCCTGCAAAAGCAGTTTATAACTATTCGGTTGACCCGTTCACGCTTCGAGACGCGCACTAACGTGCGCTCAGCGCGAACGGGTCAACCGAATAGTTATAACAATTTTGAGTTCGGACAAAGGACTGAAGTCACCTCAATATGAAAATAATTTCTAAGCTTTTCAATGTAACCGTTAAGCGACAAATGCTTCTGCTGATTTATTTTTCGGTGCTTAGCATTTCGTTGCTATCACCCATTGCCTCTAATCAATACATTCCTAATTCTCCCGATTATGCTTTTCATCTTGTTTTGATTTCGCAGGCAAAAGAAGCGCTTGCCAATGGCCAATCATTCCCTTTACGCATCGCCCCTGATCTCTATCAGGGCTTTGGCTATCCTATTTACCAGTTCTATTCGCCTTTAGTTTACAACGTCGTTGGCGCACTCCATAAATTGGTCATCCCAAGTAATCCCTGGATTGCGTTTAAACTTTCACTGTGGTTTGGTTTGGTATTTGCGGGCGTCTTCGTCTATCGATTAGTACATCGCTTTGTACATTCCGCTTCAGCTTCTCTCTTGTCCGCAACCCTTTACCTGATGTCTCCATTGCTATTAGTGAACATGGGAGCCCGCGGTGATTTAAGCGAGTCAATAGCAATATGCATCCTGCCTTGTGTGCTCTATTTTAGCGTGCAATATCATCACAAACCCTCATTGAACTTATTTATATTGACTTCACTTGCTTGGTTTTCATTAGCGACGACCCATCTCATTACGTTTATTTTTTCTTCCCTATTTATCGGGGTATTTCTAATAACTTTAAACATCCAAATGCAGCTGCCCCTACGAAGGCTAGCGGAGCTCGGGTTGGCCTATGCCTTTGCCTGGTTGCTTGCTTTATGGTATTTAGCACCTGTTATTCTTTTGCCGCCGTATCTTTACACACATTATATTTTGAATAATCCATACACCGCAGGTTGGCTCAGCCCATTATCAACCTTACTCACCCCATCAGCGGCTAGTCCCATGCCGCTGCCAGGCAATGGAAAATTATATTTCCCATTTTATGTCGGCCTCGGTTGGCCCATGCTGCTAGGCATTGGCTATGCCATTTATAAAAAAATACTGGATAACCAGGTTAAAGTTCCCGTTTTTGTCACGCCGCTACTGTTTCTTATTTTTATAGCCTTTTTTGCCGCATGGTCACCGATAAATTTCTGGTTATTTCTCCCCGAATCATTTGGCGTCCTTCAGTTTGGATTTCGTTTAATCATTCAAATGATGTGGATGGGCGCCATATTATTTGCGTGGGGAATTAACGATTTATTTCAACACCAATTAGATGCAAGGCATGTCGCGATTGGTATATTACTCATTGCCATCGCAAATAGCTCATGGATAATGACCAACCAGGAAAGCCGCATCACCTTAGAAAATTTAATTGAACGACCTCAACTTTCCGAATGGGGCACACGTTCCTATGTGATTAACCCATCAACGGTGCTTTACGATAAAAATACAACATTGAATTTACTACCCGTCAAAGAAACAGTGCATTTTTGTCATCGAGAAAAAGCTATCATCGTCTGTCAGATTGCTATTTCAAAGAAAACGACTGATGTTCAGCTTCCCGTTTTATATTACCCGAACATGCTGAATATAAAAGTCAATGGCAAAACCAGCGCTTATCAGCCATTTCCCTATCATAATGAAACTAAAAATTACTTCATCATTAATCCCATGTTAGTGACGCTAAAGCTTGCTCCAGGGAATTATGAAATTACTAGCCGTTTTGTGGGATTCGCTTTGGCAAATGAAATCTCACTTTTCGCCTGGTCGATTTTTGTGTTGCTTCTTCCTTTATCTGTTTTCAATTTCATTAAAAGGAGCTAACTCTAGTCTTGTATTAAGTGCATAATAATGCTTTACTATGGCAACTATAATCACTTTAGCTGTAATTGCAAAAACCAAGCAAACAGGTTAAGTGATGAAGATGAAAAAGAGCGGCTGGCAACCGAAACTGCTCTACTCGTGGCGAGCTTTGTCGGCAACGACAACACTGCATTAGAGAAGGTCTTTAATGTAGTCGAGAAAGTAACGCCTGTCAGATACGAATGCGGTCTTCGAGACGCGTCGGGGCAGGAAGAGAATCGTGAGCACTTTTGTTCACATTTTTAATAGCAGAAAGGTGCTAGGGGATATAAGTTCGGTTAAACAAAAAGTTTCTGTATAGATTGAAGCGCCAATGTTATATCTTGCTGCGTTGTGAATCGCCCAAAAGAAAAGCGTATTGCACCTTTAATTTCTGACTCAGCAAAACCCATCGCACGTAACACATACGAACCTTCTGTGCCTTTACCTTGACAGGCGGAAGCCGTTGATGCAGCGATAGTCGGTAATTGATCGAGTATCGCATCCGCAACCATACCTTCAAAGCGAAGCGATAAAATATGTGGAACGGTGTGGGTCAAATCCGTATTGAATTTAATCGTCGGAATAATTTTTAAGCCTTGTAAAAAACGCTGACGTAATTCAGTAATGCGCTTTATTTCAGTGTCTTTAACTGTCTGCGCGATGGCAAAGGCTTCTCCCATTCCCACAATCTGGTGCGTAGGCAACGTTCCTGATCGCATGCCTTGCTCATGTCCACCACCGTGAATCAATGGTTCAACACGCACACGCGGTTTTTTACGCAAATAAAGTGCGCCTATGCCTTTAGGCCCATACGCTTTGTGCGAGGCAAGCGATAATAAATCAATGGGTGTTTGCTTAAGATCAATTTGCAATTTACCCGGCGCTTGCGCGGCATCGACATGCAATAAAATGCCGCGTTCACTGGTAATCGCAGCAATCTCATTCATCGGTTGCACCACACCCGTTTCATTATTTACATACATGATAGAAGCAAGCACCGTATCATCACGCAAGGCTACGCGAAATTCATCAAGATCAAGTAAGCCATTGGGTTGTGGTTTAAGATACGTGAGCGCGTAACCATTCTTTTCAAGATGCTGACAAACATCGAGCACAGCTTTATGCTCGGTTTGCATAGTGACAATATGCTTCCCTCTGCGCTGATATAACTTGACAGCGCCTTTTATCGCAAGATTATTTGCTTCCGTGGCACCAGAAGTCCAAATGATTTCACTCGCGAGAGCACCAATCAATTGCGCGACTTGATAACGCGCGATTTCAACCGCATCTCTTGCCGCCGACCCATAAACATGGCGTGAGGATGGATTACCAAATACACCCTCTTGCGTGAGACAAGCATACATTTTTTCTGCGACTTGCGGGTCTACTGGTGTTGTCGCTGCATAATCAAGGTAAATTGGTTTCATCATTTAATTATAGTAAACGTCGTGTCATAGGTTGCTTCGGCATTTCTTTTTCAACTGGCAGACGCGCTTCTGGCTGCGTCCATAGTTGTTCGAAATAACCGGTTAATATCAAGGGTAAGGCGAGTGTAGGCGCGACTTTTAATGTTCTCAGTATTAGCCCTTTTGTCAACAGTGCCCACAAGCCTTCTTCCCGCATCGCTTGCTTAAAAACAGAAAAGGTACCAAGATGACTATCCGTTTGTAGTCGTGTTTTCAACGTATCCTGAGGATTTGTCACGACAGCGGCAGCAACACCACCAAACAATGCGGCGAACGAACGCTCATTAGACGTTGCCTTTTTTGTGTCATCCAAATCAAAACCAACCGTCAGAATCGCATAAGAAGTACCAAAAAGTGCGGCACTGCCTGGCACGTTCCTTGCGATCATCGCAGAAAGTCCATTATACAATTTCAAATTCTCGGTCCACATCAGTCGCATAATCGGCATCGTATTGTGATTTTGCCGTTTAATTTTATATGTATCGAGCGGGAAAGTAACTACCGTGACCGCTAAATCGACCAGCGAAGCTGCGGCTGCTTGTATCACGATTTTACCAAGCTTTGCATCGAGGTAAGCTTCTGCAATACCACCCGTTAAATTACTTAACCATTCGACAGCGTCTTCTTGTTTGCTAACTTTAATCGTGCGTGTAATAAAATGATAAACGCCTGCACTGATGAAGCCCTTACACAAGGAATGAAATTTCTGAGTAAACGTTAGCGGCCCAGCGTTCCCAAACAATGCGAGATGGAAGTTCTTTGTATTGATTGGATGAGGAAAAATTTGACCCCTTCTGATAATCGTATCGTAAGGATGCATGAACGCATGCGTCACCAACGCCGCTGCCGCTGCGGGGCCGAATTTGCTCCGCATGGGTAAAGGTTGCTTGTTCTCTAACGCTGGAACCAGAGGACTATCTTTCACAACACACCCCGCTCTCATGTTCTTATAAATATAGTCTGTAGGAGAATAGACTAAATCGAGTGAAAAAGTCAAAACACAGCCGTCAGAAAACAATTCTCCGATGTATCACTATGTTTTTTATAATAACTTTTCAATAAGAGCTTAATACCAGGTTAGGGCTGCTGATTTAATCGGCGTGTCAGAAAACCCGCTTGATTATATTAAAACGCTTGAATCAGTCACGTTTGTGATGAAGAATGGGATGCTTTATAGGCTGCAAAATTAGGCTTAAGTCGGCGTGCTACTGTGCTTAGCAACATTGTAATTCAAGACTAGCGTTCGCTCACCGGTGTTATAAGAACCAATCTTTGCTAAAAAATATTAATAGATGAGGAAATGATAGCATGTATACAATGAGTGATATCTTGAATGCAAGAGAGACGCTTGGTGTTGACGAAAACAGTTCGATACAAGCTATTAAATCCGCCTATCGTAAAATTGCCCTTAAAATACACCCTGATCATAATCAATCGTCTAATGCAACCGTTGAAATGCAACAAATGAATAATGCCTATGAAGTATTGGTAAAAACTGAAAACGGCAAAAAAATAATTGCTGACGATAACATGGATGAACAGCCGGATAATGTTGATGATGAAATAGAGCGTTTGTTCCAATTCTTTCAATATTTTAATAAACCAAGGCGGGCAGATCCGAGTGACTTTATTTCAGAAGAAGCCTTTCAACAAATACTGCGCGATATTAAAGATACTATAAAATCACACGATGGACTTGTTTTACCCGACTATGAGAAGCTATTTGGCGTAAGCGCGTATCAAATTGAGCGGCTTTTGAAGCACTGCGCTGAATATGATGGTCATCGATTTTGCTTATCACACCAAGGTTTTCGGCCAGAGGTGCTCGTTGGTTTATTAAGATATTTAACCGATTATGTTCCCAACACCAAAAACCGATGTGAATTGGATTTAAGTGAAAATGAATTAAACCATCCTGAAGTCGTTGAGATGCTCAAGCATTTTCTTGAACATGCTAAAAGTCAATGGCGGTTAGAATTGAATAAATGTCATTTAAACTTGACTAAAGACTTAGGTGACCACTTTGCAAAATCGAGCTCAATTTATTCCTTGCATTTAGATGAAAATAATTTCTCCAAGAAAGATGCAGAATCCATCATTCAAATTTTGCAAACTAATACATACCTAGAGGAATTCAGCATTGCAGACAATTATTTCTATGGTCAATCACTCTTTGACATAGCAGCATCTGTTGAACATAGTCAGCACTTGCAAAGTATCGCATTTAGTATACAGGGTACACCAACGTTATATTACGATAATATAGATACAAAAATATTCATGAAGGTGTTGAATACCTGCCTAAGAAATAAAAATCAGTTAAGCAATATATCGTTGAGGTCTAAACCATTTGATGATGATAGACTGATATTCGATTCGTCCTGGCCCATCACAGAAATCAACCCCAGAATCACCACACTACATTTCGATGGATTGGATGTGAGCCCAAGCGTGTTACAATCATTTTTAACCACTAATGTGCCAAACTTGAAATCACTATGGATATCATCAAAAAAACTGAGTCATGAAACCCTAATAGCCTTAGCATCAGCGATTAATCAGATGAATGCTCTCGAAGAGCTTTATCTACCCGGTGACGTTGGATCGCCTGAAGACCAGAATGTCATGATAGAGGCGGCGCGCAAACATAAAACACTTAACAAATTATTTCTATCGAAACGCATGGTGGATATACCTCGAGAAGACACTCAAAACAAAAAGCAATCAACATCAGTTAATAAAATAAAACCTGATAGTAAAATAATGCAGGATAAAACTGAAACAGATAATACCCATGATAATATTGCTTTTTCATCTGAAGAATTTAATCATTTAATGATGGAAATTGATGAGATAATCAAAACTGGCGCCGATACATTTAAATTCAAATCGCTTGATGATAAGAAATATACTTCCAAGGGAAGGTTAAGCCGCTGGAACGATGATCACATTAGCTTATCGCAACTGGAAATATTAATGGATAAGCTATTAACAGGCGATTTTGCACGAATAGATTTATCTGAAGAAAACTTTTTGCCGCCTCACCTCTCAAGTGCCATTATTAGAAAACTCAAAGCGCATTACATCAGTGATAACACGCATTCAGCGCAATCAGCATTAGTCGAATTAAATTTATCCCGACTTAATTTCACTGGCCATGCTAAGGATTTAATTGCATTTGTATCACATCCTCAATCAACCCTCGTTAAATTGGATCTCTCGCATACCAAGCTGAGTCCTAGTGAGTTAAGCGAATTAATAAAGGTGATTGCAAATCATAAAACATTGACCGATTTATCGTTGCCGGTTGCTGGATATACCCTCTTTATGTTTGAACGGGATTATATGCAGGATCCAAATAGCTGCTGCCTTGATATAGCCAATATGTTGCGGTTAAATAAGGTATTACGCGCCATTGAAATTACTTCTGGCGGTTTAATGAATAAAAATGATTTATCTAGCTTGCTATCGAGTTTAGGAAAGACCTATATTAAATCAAAAGAACATCATTCAAGTATAATAGAGAATGTTTATAACTTCTTCAAAAAGGAGAAAGCACATTCATCAAGTAAAAACGTTGTATCAACTGATCAACAACCAAATCATTCAATTGAATCATTAATACTCAGAGTCGCCAATTATAGTGCTGATGAACAATTAGCACTTGTTCTCAAAACAAATTCATCACTCAAAAAACTTATTTTGGATTCACGGAATAGCTCTTTCAATGATTATTCTAATACGTTTAAAGCCGCTTTAAGTAGTAGCAGTTTAACGGATTTATCTTTGATAAACTACGACCTTGGATCACACTACGTGAGTGGCCTTGAACTGCGTACGCTGCAAAAGAGTCTTTTGACGTCGATAACGATTGTCAATGGTAATGTCAGTATTGATGTAATAAATGCGTTGAAAGGGTTACCTCTAAAATTGCTCAATCTCGCTGGTAATCAGATGTATTTAAATCGAGGAGGTGAGATTTTACTCGAATTGATTAGCCAAAAATCTGCTACACTGGAATCGCTTGACTTGTCGCGTAATAATTTAGGGAAAACGCTCGATCATTGTGCGCCCGCTAAAATATCTCACTTTTTAAACGCATTAAGCGCTATCTTGCGTGACTGCCATCAGTTAACACAACTTAATATTGCAAATAATAGCGGTTTCACCTTGTATGATATTTTGCGATTCTTGCATAGCCTCAGAGCTAATCATTCGAATTTAATTGATATCAAATGCACTGTGCCAGAACATAATTACCATGGCGCATTATTGCAAAAACATATTGCCGAATATGTTAACTTTTATTTAGCTGAAATGAATTTAAAAAATACCCTGTTATCAAAGCATCATGACACAATGACGAGTAAGCATTCGGCATGGACTGATTTGGAACAGTTGTACAAGAATCAAATCAGCAAATTATTAGTTGATATTAAAAAATTGATCGATTTCAAATTGCATGGAACACTATTCGACCAACTACTTCGCACAAAACCGAATACTGATTTCAAGTACTCTCCTGTGCATGCTAAAATTGTATCTTATGCGATGGACGGCAAATACGAACTGTTTCATGAAGCACTAATGAACTGGAAGGCCGAAAAGGGAGATACTGAAGATCAAATTGATCTTCATGCTAGTCTTATCATGGATTTGATCAATGAAACACTTTTCTTATATGCGAATAGTATCAACGTATTTCAGATACAAGGTGATGAGTGGGCATCTTCATATAATCATCAGCCTCATGATGCCCTATCTTATGAGAAGAAGTTAGTCATTATCGAAATGGCTGAAATGCAACAAGAAACCGACTCTAACAAACGATATTACAAGCGAGGTTAGTGAAGAGAAATGATACAAGGAAGTATTATGCGAGTAAGCCCACATAAACGGGCATTCTTATTAGCCACCATTAGTCTCTGCCTTTTGTATTTCGTCTTTGAACTTTTCTTTAATCGCTATGCCATGTTTTCTGCAGATGAATTTTGGGTCGCACATCACGCTTATCAATTTAAAACTGGCCTGCCATATCGTGATTTTTCACCGTATAAAACGGTGCTGGGCTATTACGTTTTATTGCTTCCCATGCTGATCTCACATGGTTTGATAACAACGTTAACCTTCATGAAAAATAGCATGGCGTTATTAAATGCCATTGTTTTTTTTGCTGCGGCCTGTTGGCTAACCCGCTTTTTTAGCCAGCGTGCAATTATTGCAAGTCTTAGTTTACTTTTAATGAGTGAAATGGTGCTCGTCTACTCAACGAACATTCGCATTGATCTTATGGCGTATTGGCTTTCTTTGTTCTCATTACTTTTATTATTAGAAAAACGATATACGTTGGCGGGTATCTTACTTGGTCTCGGTTTTGCTGCGTCACAAAAAGTGATTTGGTATTTAGCTGCCAGCAATATCGCATTCCTCACACAATGGTGTTTACTCACTCGCGACCGCAACACACTGCTTGCTATGCTGCGCTTTAATCTCACTGTGTTGCTACTCATCGTATCTTACGTTCTGTTTTGGTCTATGCTCGCCGGCTGGCATAGTGTCTTACATAACGTTTTTTACGAAGCAACACTCATGTATGCGCTTGATTGGTATGCAAAGGCACGACAACTCTTTTGGTCTATCATTACCATTTATAATCCTTTACTCATCTTACTTTGGCCATTTACTTTAATGAGCCTTGCGGTTACTTGTAAAGATGATCACCATTATCAAACTCGATTCTTTGTTACCATTTATGCGTTGACCATATTGGCATTTCTAATCCCTTACAAACAAATTTTTCCCTACTACATGCAAGTTACTTATCCTGTTTTACTCGTCCTTTATGCGGCGTTTTTTGATTGGTTAATCCAGATATTAAAAGCAACCACACTAACCCTACTGATCAACCGAAAAATTATTTATGGTTTAATGGTCATATATTTAGCCGCTATTTGCTATACAAATGTATTCCTACACTTACCACTCGCCTATTTATTAATAATTGCCTTACCGGTTTCAATTGGGCTTTACTGTCTTTTTCACTGTATACTCAGTCAAGCAATGAGATCAGCTTTATTTAATATTGGCGCAGTCGTCGTCCTCTTTTTAGGTTTTCTATATCCACTTAGCATACTTAGCGCAAAAATGATTAACTTAAATGGGCAATACCAAAAAATACTTATCCAAAACATGCAAACCCTACTAACCGATAATGATGGTTATGTCGCTGGGATTGAACTGATGTATGATCATACACAACCGGTTGCTGGTTTGCGGCATTTAATGGGAACCGCCGTTGACTATCTTTATTCACCTACTGAAAAACTACGCCGAGCCATGCTGACGTCTTTATATGAAGATCCCAATGCAACTATTCAATCGGTGATTCAACATATGGAAAAAGAACCTGTTAAATTTTACGTGAACAATTACCGCGTGCATGCACTGCCACCCGCCATAAAAACTTATTTAGCGAAAAATTATAAACATTTTTGGGGTAGTATTTATTTATATGCACCACAAATTGCAGCGAAACAGCATCCAATAACAGTCAAATTTTCTGGCAATTATGCAATTGACACGGGTGCGGTAAATGCGGTTATGATTAATGGTAAAGTGATCCAGCCGCACACCGTGATCTACTTAAAAAAAGGTAATTATCTTTCTACTGCTCGTGAATCCTATAGATTGGTATTAATACCTCCTACAAAAAACTTGCAGCTTAATGAATCAATGCGAGCTGATGAATGGGAAAAGGTGATCTTCTAATGAAATTAATAAAGTATTTTCGCGAGCAAAAGCAGATCATCGACTTTATCGCCACGTTTCTTTGCGTTACTATTGTATATCGATTCATTTTTTTAGTTAGCAACGAACAAACCACTTTCGAACCATTCAATTTTCTCATCACTATACATGCCCTTGGCTTTGTGAGCGATCTCATCGCTTGCACAATACTGATCCCGCCGTTACTTATCACCCGGTATATTTTACATAAGTTATCTGGAGCGTACTCGGCATTTTTTTGTGAAAGTTTATTCATTATCACTTTCGTGTGCATCAGCCTTATCTATCTCATTAATCAAAAAATATTTTCTGCCTTATTCATCGGCCTCAATTCCACCCTGTTATCGGCTTATTTCCACCAGGGTTTTTCTGCACTAACTCTCTATTCAGTTTTTACGGTAACTGATCTCGCCCTATTATTCTCGATGCTATTTATTTACCTTATCGTGCGATGTTTGCCGATTCATATCACTCGCAAAATGATTGCCTATTGCTTGCTCCCATTTTATTTTTTATCGGCACTATGGGGTGCATCCGTTTTTTTATCCTCGCGTATTAATCCAAGCAATCGTTTTATCGCTATTTATAGCAATCCAATCAGTCAAATGACTTACACGTTTCTAAAAAGTTTCAACGCCTATAATAATGCGCACCTAAAAATAAATGCCAAACAAACTCATAGCATTTCTCTCGTCGATCCCAGCTTTTTAGCAGAAAATCAAGTGCGCGAAATGCCAACCTTACGTAAACTCAACGTCAAACCACTGAATGTCGTTATCTTTGTTTTAGAGAGTGTTGGGACAAGTTATATTTTTAATGATATTAATGGAAAAATACCCATGCCCTTCTTAAAGTGGCTATCCACTCAAGGGATTTGGTTTAACAATCACTACAGTGCGGGCAATATCAGTGCGTTAGGACAATTCAGCTTGTTTACGGGTATTTATCCCAACCCGACTCCCACGCATTTTGAAATGCAAAATGAATTGCAACTTCCAACTATCGCCACCTGGCTTGGTAAGCAGTATGATTCATTTCTGGTTTCAGCCAGCAATAATTTATATTTCTCCATGGGCATAAATAAAACATTTACTGAGTATGATAATGCGATCACCATCAAGCCCGATGGAGAAAATTTATTTTTCGACATGTTTTTAGATGAAACTGATGGATTCAATTTTTTCTCGCATCGATTAAGTCAAGCCAAAAAGCCATTCCTGGCTGTTTACTGGAGCGGTGCGGCACATTTCCCCTATAAAGACTACAGTGCGATCGCGAAGATTATAAAACCTGCCAACGCCTATTCGCGTTATATTAATGGCCTTGTTTTATTAGACCAAGAAATAAAAAAAACCTATCGGCTATTAAAAAAGCAACATTGGTTAGAAAATACAATTTTCATTATCGCTGGCGACCATGGCGAATCCTTTCCCGAGCAGCATGACATGTATTGTCATGGCAAATCCCTATTTGATGCGGAAATCAAAACACCGTTATTAATTTACGCGCCAAAACAACTGAAACCGCGTCTTGTTAACCACGTCACTAGCACCGTTGACTTACTGCCAACCTTGTTAGATATCTTACACATTAGACATGAAAAGCAATTGCAGGGCGAATCCGTATTTAAACGCGCTTATTCACGCGAATTTATTTTCACCTATGGTGATGAAGATGAGCTTGCCGCCATCGATCACAATAATTTAAAAATGATTCTTTCATTTTCGAATGCGACATGCAGCCGATATGATTTAAACCGCGACCCAAAAGAAAGACATCCGCTTGCTTGCGTAAAGGACAAACAACAAGAAGCTATTCTTAAATTTAGAGCTTATCAGCCAGAACTGTTAGCTTGGTACAATGGCTCATCTTCGCTCGATCAGCTGCACTGACGATAATATTCCGCGCAATATATTCATCTCCATCACATCAGGACGCGCACGCAAAAAGAAGCGTCTTAAGCGCGTCATCAGTTTGCGCGGTGCATTCATTTTCAAAAACTGAAGCTCAATCAACACTTCTTGTAGATGCGTAAAAAACAATTCCATCTCACCGGCTGTCGCTAGGCGATAATCCCATTCATCGGCGTAGGATGCTTCATTCAAACTGGCAATTCGTAACTCATAAGCAACTATCTGTACGGCGGCGGCCACATTAAGCGAGGTGTAATCAGGATTTGCTGGAATCTGAATATGGAGATGACAAGCTTGCAGCTCCTCATTGGTCAAACCAGAGCGCTCACGGCCAAAGACAATAGCAGTATGGCTATTGACAGGCTCGCCGGCCACTTTGACCGCCATCTCCCGAGGGGCCAGCAGTGGCCAGGGGATCTTGCGTGAGCGGGCACTGGCACCCACGACCAGCGTACAGTCGCCAACAGCTTCCTCCAGGGTCTCAACGACTACTGCGTTTGCAACCACATCGGTCGCGCCAGAGGCCATTTCCTCCGCTTTTGGGTCAGGAAATTGCTCGGGTGAAACGAGGTAAAGCTCGCTTAATCCCATTGTTTTCATCGCCCTAGCAGCAGAACCAATGTTGCCTGGGTGTGAGGTATTGACTAACACTATTCGAATTTGATCTAGCATGAAATTAACCCTGGCGTCACGGCCTTAATCGTTTTATGATGATCGGCCTTCGATAACAACAAATGATGCTCTTTATACATTATGCGCGAACCAATCATCAATATTGCGACTGAAGCTGCGCGTGCAGCCGGAAATCTTATCATGCGAGCCAGCAAAAGGCTCGATATGGTCAAAATTGCCGAGAAAAAACCGAACGACTATGTGACCGAAATCGATCAAAAGGCCGAACGGGAAATTATCGCTATCATTCAAAAGGCTTATCCAACTCACGGTATTGTGGCTGAAGAAAGCGGCGAAACCGAAGGTGAAGACAGTGACTACACCTGGGTCATCGATCCCATTGATGGAACAAGGAATTTTATTCACGGTTTTCCGCATTTTGCAATCTCGATTGCCCTGCTCTACAAAAATAGAATTGAACACGGCGTTATTTACGACCCCATCCGTCAGGAATTATTCAAGGCATCCCGCGGCAAAGGGGCGCAACTAAATGAACGCCGCATACGCGTTGCTGACCGCAAACTATTAAAAGATTGCTTGCTCGGTACAGGCTTTGCTTATCGTTACAAAGACAAAGAAAATGGTGTGCCGCTCGACGTCTTTCAAACCATGACTTCGATGAGTGGTGATATCCGCCGTGCAGGCGCTGCGACCTTAGATCTTGCTTACGTTGCCTGCGGCAGACTCGATGGCTTTTGGGAGTTTGGTCTTAATATTTGGGACATTGCTGCCGGCATCTTATTAATTAAAGAAGCAGGCGGCATGGTCTGCGATACACAAGGCGGCGAAGATTACTTAAAAACTGGTAATGTCGTTGCAGCAAACCCTACCATTATTCGACAATTATTAAAAACAATAAAACCTGCATTAACATAATTTCAAGTGTTCCCGCTGAGGAACAAGCGTGTCATCCCGAGTCACAATAAATGAGAATGTTTATGGAACTGTGTCATGCCA
>Ga0155585_1077_pt1 | contig 28762 bp, 31 predicted proteins | sample RifCSPhighO2_12_FD_107242 | JGI IMG/M metagenome (GOLD analysis project Ga0155585, IMG submission 107242) | Gammaproteobacteria bacterium RIFCSPHIGHO2_12_FULL_43_28 | reverse complement strand
TTTTCAGTGTACGCAGGTATCGTGATTAACGGCTATCTTGGTTTATTCTTGCTGTATGGTATTTCACTTGAGGGGCATCAGCAAAATACCACCATGATTTTTGAAAATTATAAACCAATCGCCCTTTGTTCACGTGATTTTGGTGGGATGAAAGTGGATTTGGCTACCTTAAATAGCACGCAGTATGGTTATGAGGCGCATCCGGAATCATCAACCATTACTAAAGAGAAAGACGAGGCGACAAATACATTTATCCACACCGTGATGCAATACCATTTAGGTGAACTGGTCACATTACTTGCTGATCATTATCATGTAAAAGAAGCTGTGTTCTGGAAAGTGGTGAAAGCTCAGGTTGAAGCCTGTTTTTTGCGATTAAAAGACAGAATAGATCCGGCACGGTATACAGAAGAATATCAACGCATCATGCACGCTGATTGGCGGGTAAAAGGCCTGATGCGTATGCGATTAAATGATGCGACGCATCACAATATTAATATTACGGTTGAAAATCCATTGCGAATAGGTTGAATTTGAATACGCAGTTAAGCACGAAAAATCAGTTGCACTTATTATGGTTGGGACAAGCCTGCCTGATGGCCGTGCTTGCGATGAGTTTACCTTATTGGCCGCTTTATCTTGCAAAACTGGGGCACGTTGCTAAAAGTGAATTACGTTATTTGAGCGCGGCAATTTATATCGCACCAGATCTTGTTTGCGCATTCACATCACCACTTTGGGGTCGATTGGGCGATCGTTACGGCCAAAAAGCGATGGTGGTGCGCGCTTGTTTTGGGCTTTTCATCACGCAAACATTGATCATGCTGACTGTCAATGCTTATCTCATTTTGGTTTATCGCATCCTGCAAGGATTGCTCGCTGGATTTATTGTCGCAGGACAAGCGTGGGCACTCGCTATGACACCGCGTACGAACCACAGTGCGATCATCGGCAAATTGCAATCGGCAACCGCCATAGGAACACTGCTTGGACCATTATTGGGTGGTATTATTGCAACGTATTTTGGGTATCGTTCTCTCTTTTTCATTTCAACCATTGTTTGTGGTAGTTGGATGATTGCATTTTTAGTTTTTTTGCAAGATTCATCGGTGAGACATATGGATCAGAAAACGAAAATTTATCAGACCTCATCCACCATTCGTCAATCAATCTTCCATCGCGCTGCATTTTCATTGTTACTAATCATTTTTATCGTGCAATTGGCGCGTTCGATGATTTTGCCTGTGTTTGCTTTATTTGTTATTGAGCATTTGCATGGTAATGCAATGACGGTAGGATTCTTGTATGCAGCATCGGGCGCGATGATTTTCCTTACCGCCCCTTTTTGGGGTAAAATTTTTGATGGCATGATTCAATTTGAAAATCGATTATATCACTGTCTTGCCATTTTGTTGCTGCTATCAGCGTTGCTTCAATATTTGCATGCGTTTGCGACAACAGCGGTGATGGTGCTGGTCTTGCGTTTGCTCTGGGGAATTTGCCTTGCTGCTATATTGCCCGTTATCCTTAGGCTTTTAGTTGATGAAGTCAGTCAAGATGAAAGGGGTACGTATTTGGGTTTGGGAAATAGTGCGACTAAATTTGGCAATATGTCAGGGATGCTGTTAGGTGTGATCATGGAATCGAAATTTGGCTTTTCCAATAGTTTTTATATGATTGCCTTATTATACGTTATTGCGGGCATGATGGTGTTGTTACGAGTAAAGTCTGCACCTATGGTAGCAACAGGAGCGCTTTATGATAAATAAAAAATCCGCCGTATTCGAACTTCTACTCGTTGGGACCTGGATATTAGGTAATATGTCAGTTAATTTTATGCTGCCATTATTGCCTTCGGTTGCTGCTGAATTTCATGCTTCACCAACCCTGGTAAAATACAGCATCAGCATTTTTCTCTTTGGCAAGGCGGCGGGTGTGTTGATTTACGGCCCTTTGTCTGACAGGTATGGGCGACGATCATTTATGTTGCTTGGTCTCTTTCTATATTTTATCGGTAATGCATTCACCTTTTTTACGTCAAGTATGACAGTGTTACTTTTATCTCGTTTAATACAAGGGATAGGCACGAGCGCGACTGTTTTGATGGGGCGTGTCATGATTAATGATGTGTATAAAAACAATAAAGCGGCAATGGTGTTTAGCCAGATGTTTTTAGCGGCGTCTGTATTAATTAGTTGTTTACCCATGATGGCGAGCTGGACCGCCTCTCATTTTGATTGGCGTTTTATTTTCTTGATAATGGCAGGTTATGGCTTGGTAATGTTTGTACTTTGTTTTCTGTTACTAGACGAAACGCATCATCAGCGTGACACCATGAACTCAAGTTTTAGTGAAATTGTGCTGCATTATCGTGCCATCGTTAGTCATCCCTTATTTTTAGGTTATGTATTATGTTCGCTCTTTATGGTGGCAGGTGAATCCGCCTTTAATACCGCTTCATCCTTTTTATTAATTAAAGGTTTTGGTGTCTCCATTTATTATTTTGGTGTTTTAATGACATCATTAGGGCTGGGACATTTAGTCGGAACGTTACTATGTGGCCGTCTTGTTAAAAAATATGATTTAGTCAATATGATGGGCATCGGTGTGATTATCTTAATGTTGTCTGCTTGCACCATGGCGATACTCGTTAATATTGGGTATGCCTCTGTGTTAACAATCATGTTACCCATGGCAATTTTTTACGTGGGCACGGGTTTTATTATGACAATTACAGCGGTTGGTGTGGTGACACCGTTTCCCAAATTAATTGCGACATCCTCCGCTGCTTCCTTGCTGCTTTACTTTGGTTTTTCAACCATAAGTAGTACGCTGATGAGTCATTTGCCAACGACAACCGCTCGGCCGGTGACATTACTTATCGCTGTTTTTGGCTTATTGGCATTTCTAGCGTGGTACGTGCTCATTGTTCCGAGTCGTAAGAATGAGGGCTTGGCGGTCGCGGTGAAAGCGTAGTGGTTTTTGTGTGTCGTCCCTCTGTACACGACAAAATTTAAAATTGCCCGTTCATGCTTCGAGACGGCGCAAAAAGCGCGCTCGTGCATCCTGAGCCTGTCGAAGGACTCAGCACGAACGGGTTCTAAATCTGCCCATTAACTGGCCGTTCGCACTCAGAGGCGCGCTTTTTGCGCCGTCTCGAAGGGTGAATGGCTAATATGTATTTTTTGTCATGTACAGAGGTCGTCCAGTTAATCTTCACCAAACTTATTATCAATTAGACTAACGATAGCGGTGAGTGCCTGTTCTTCATCGTCACCTGAGATGATGAGATCAAGCAGGTTATCTTTTTTTGCACCCAATGTGATAACACCCATAATACTTTTGCAATCGACCGTGCGATCGCGATAGGTCAATTCAATGCGGCTGCCGTAGCGCTTTGCAGTATCAACTAATTTTGCCGCTGCGCGTGTGTGTAAACCGAGTTTGTTTTGTATAGCGACTTGATGTTTTATCATGTTATATGTCGAATTCTTCGCCTAAATAGACAGCACGTACTTCATTATTCATTAAGATAGCTTCTGGATTACCTTCGCAAATAATACTGCCTTGGTTAACAATGTATGCTCGTTCGCAAATGTTAAGCGTGTCACGAACATTATGGTCTGTAATCAGTACGCCAATGCCGCGTTTGCGTAGATGATTAATGATGCGCTTTACATCAAGAATTGAAATGGGATCAATCCCTGCAAATGGCTCATCGAGTAAAATGAATTGCGGGTCCGTTGCCAGTGCCCTTGCAATTTCCGCGCGGCGTCTTTCACCACCGGACAAACTCATGCCTAAACTATGTCGAATATGGGTAATACGAAATTCTTCAAGTAATTGTTCGAGTTTTAATTTGCGCTCAGCCTTGCTTAAATCAGAGCGCAACTCAAGTACCGCCATGATATTTTGCGCGACGCTTAATTTTCTAAAGATAGAGGCTTCTTGTGGCAAATAGCTAATGCCATATTGTGCGCGCGCATGTACAGGTAATTTTGTAATGTCTTTATCATCAAGTGAAATGCGGCCGCCATCTACCGGGATAAGTCCGACAATCATATAAAATGAAGTGGTTTTGCCCGCACCGTTTGGCCCCAGCAAACCAACCACCTCGCCGCGTTTAACCTGGATAGAAACATCCTTAACGACGATGCGTGATTTATATTTTTTATGTAACTGACTTGCTTCTAAAATAGTTGGCATAAGCACTAATCTGGGTTGTAAACGAGTACGGCTCGGCCATTCTTTTTGGCTGGTACCGTGATAGTTTGGTTTTCCCTATTATAATGTATCTCCTCGCCTTTAAAACTGTTTTTTCCTTGCTGAATAAGTGCTTTATTTTTCAAGATGATAGTAGAGTCTCCTGGGTAAAGTTCGATAACTAAGGCTCGCGCATGGAGCAGAGCTTCGCTGACTTTTGGTAGTGTCCAGTAGTGCGCTTCATGGTTGAAGCCATAGGCAATGGCCTTGCGAATTTTATGTGTATCATCGTCTTTTGTCACAAGCTTATCCGCTGTCAAATGTGTTGTTCCCTGGATGACTTTCACTCTGCCTGTAAAGGTCCTGACACCTGTTTTATAGTTATAGGAAGAGTTATCCGACGTAATATGCATTGGTTTTGATTTATCCGAATCAAGCGCTAATACTGACATGGAAAAAGTCGTTAATAGCGCGAGAAGTAATACACGTTTATGAATTAGGAACATATTCGCCTCGTGTTTGTGATAACAGATTGATATCACCCGTATTCATGTCAGCACGCATGCCAATGGCATTAACAATTAAATTAGGTTGGATGAGTTTGATCGGCGCATCGGTCGTTGCTTTTTGATCGTGTGGATAAACCATGAGTGTCGTGGTTTGAATTTCGGTAAACGGATCATGTTCATCCGCTAAATGACTAATGACAACGTTTTCCCAAAAGTTTATGTTATCAATGCCTTGAGTTGCCTTTGCAAAGCGTGAGGTAATATGCCATGGCTCGGGTGATTTTCGATAGAGTGTGATCGATGGCTGCAATAAATTAGTCGTATCATTTTCTGTATAGTGCACCATTTTTGGCGTTTCAATTTTCATGTCTAAGGTGCCTTCTTTATTCATGATAATGGCGGTGACCCCTTCCATTAATGTATCCGGAACATTTTTCTCGGTGAATGCTTTACCGTTTTGCGGACGATACGAGAGCGTCATCCAGGTGGCAAAACCAGCAATAGCAACTATGGCGAGCATGATTAACGAATTTTTATATGTCATATCAACGATACGATTTTAGTATTGCATCATAAGAATTTTGTGCTTTTAAAAGCATGTCACAAACTTCGCGTACGGCGCCATTGCCCGCTTGCTTTTGAGTAATATAAATCGCTTTTTCCTGTATGATGAAAGGCGCATCAGGCACCGTAATAGCAAGCCCTGCGCGCAGTAATGGCGGCAGATCAGGTAAGTCATCGCCCACGTAGGCAATTTGTTCATCGGTTAAATTTAATTTTGTTTTGAGTTCTTCATAGGCTGGCATTTTATCGACGTTGCCGAGATAAACATGCTGAATATTTAAATCTTTCATGCGTCTTGCGGCAGCTTCCGATTTTTTTCCGGAAATAATGGCAACCGCAATGCCTGCATTTTGTAAGAGTTTAATCCCAAGACCATCATGAACGTGAAAGGCCCTCATTTCAGTGCCATCCGCAATATAATAAATGCGGCCTGAGGTCAAGACCCCGTCGATATCAAGGATGAGTAATTTAATTTGCCTCGCTTTCTCAATAAGATGCAGCATTTAAATGACTCCTGCGCGCAAAAGATCGTGGATATGAAGCACGCCGATTGGATAGTGTTGCGGATCAATAATGACAAGCGCCGTAATTTGGTGCGTTTGCATGATATGCAATGCTTCTGCCGCTAACAAACCAGAGAGGATCCTTTTAGGATTCGTTGACATCAGTTGGTTGATAGGGGTGGCGAGATCAGGATGATGATCAAATGCGCGACGCACATCACCATCCGTAAAAATGCCAACCAGTTTTTTATTCGCATCAATCACGGTTGTCATCCCGAGTTTTTTTTGTGTCATTTCGACTAGCGCTTCTTTAAGGGTTGCGCGCGCACTGATAATCGGTATGTTATCGCCCTGGTGCATGATTTCATCGACTGTCAGTAAGAGCCTGCGCCCTAAACTGCCGCCAGGATGCGAGAGGGCGAAATCATTTTCAGTGAATCCACGCATATCGAGCAGCGCCATTGCCAGGGCATCGCCCATTACTAAGGTGGCAGTGGTGCTCGAGGTTGGCGCTAAGCCTAGTGGACATGCTTCTTTTTGAACACTGACATCGAGGTTGATGGTAGCCGCTTTCGCAAGCGTAGATTGTGGTTTACCTGTTAATGAGATGAGTGGAATCCCAAAGCGCTTAACAAAGGGTAAGAGTGAAATAATTTCTTCTGATTCGCCAGAGTAGGAGAGTGCTAGCAAGACATCGTTTGCGGTTACCATACCGAGATCGCCGTGTTTTGCCTCACCGGGGTGGACGAAAAAGGCAGGGCTGCCCGTGCTTGCAAAAGTGGCCGCAATTTTGCGGGCAATGTGGCCTGATTTTCCGACACCCATAACGATAATACGGCCTTTTGAGGCGTGAAGGTGCTGGCAAGCCATGGCGAAAGATTGATCAATTCTAGCCTCCAGGCTATGAATCATCGCTGCTTCAATCTGGACAACAGCCTTGCCCAGGTTGCAAATCTGATCTAATCCCATTGATTTTGTTGACGATTTTGCATTTGCGTGTGCCGCCTCGGTGGGCTTTTTTAGTGTGCTTTCAATATCCATCACGTTGTCTCGGCAAAGGTTTTGTGGAAGTCGTTAAAAAAAGAATCAAGATGGATATAGTAGCGTTGAGGGGCATGAAATGCTAGCAGGGAAGCGAGGTGTGGGTACTTGTTAGGAAAGGTACCACTAGCTATTTTGTTCACGCTTGTGCCAAACTTATGTGATGGATGAAAATAATATAGTTGAAATCAGGAAGATGTCATTTGGTCATGAAAACGGAAACCTCGTTTTTCAAGAGGTTGATATCGTCATTCCACGCGGTAAAGTGACGGCCATCATGGGGCCAAGTGGTACAGGCAAGACGACCTTACTGCGTCTTATCGGCGGTCAGCTACAGCCAGCGAAGGGTGAAATCATCGTTGCCGGCAAAAATCCAGCCCGCTTATCGCGTCGCGGTTTATATCAATTACGTAAAAAAATGGGCATGCTTTTTCAGGCAGGCGGTCTTTTTACCCATCTTGATGTTTATGAAAATGTGGCTTTTCCCTTGCGCGAACACACGCATTTATCTGAATCCATGATACGCACGCTGGTACTGATGAAGTTGCAAATGGTGGGCCTGCGCGGTGCGGCAAGATTGATGCCTAGCGAATTATCCGGTGGGATGGCAAGACGTGTTGCACTTGCACGCGCCATCGCGCTTGATCCGGAACTCATCATGTATGATGAGCCTTTCACGGGACAAGATCCCATTTCCATGGGTGTCTTGGTAAAACTAATCCGAACCTTAAACGATGCGCTTGGTTTAACGAGCGTAATTGTTTCTCATGATGTGACTGAAACGCTTGGTATCGCGGATTACGTTTATGTTATCTCAGGAAGAAAGGTCATCGGGCAGGGCGAGCCGAAAGGAATTTTGCAATTTACTTCCAGTGAGTTACAGCAATTTATTCAAGGATTACCTGATGGCCCTGTTCCCTTTGATTATCCGGCGGCGTCCATCGAGCAAGACTTTATAGAAGGAAGGGCAGGATGATTGAAACTCTAGTGCTGCTCGGCAGATCGGGCATTAGCCAGTTACAGGAGCTGGGCAAGGCCGGCATTTTGCTTTACCGTGTTCTTTTTTTTCCACCTAATCTTAGAAAAGGTTTCCCGCTTATTTTGCAGCAAACGTATGCTGAAGGCGTCCTGTCTTTGTTGATTATCGTGGTGTCGGGCTTATTCATAGGGATGGTTTTAGCGCTGCAGGGTTACCATACGCTCGCCAAATTTGCCGCTTCGCAAGAGTTAGGCCCGCTTGTTGCCTTAAGTGTGACGCGGGAATTAGGCCCAGTGGTGACTGCTATTTTATTTGCAGGCCGTGCGGGCTCGGCGGTGACGGCTGAAATTGGTTTAATGAAAGCAACCGAGCAATTATCCAGTATGGAAATGATGGCGGTTGATCCTATCCGCCGCGTTATTTCACCGCGATTTTGGGGTGGCTGCATTGCGGTTCCTCTCCTAACCATTATTTTTAATGCAGTTGCTATTTACGGCGCTTACTTGGTGGGTGTGAAGTGGCTAGGCTTAGATAGCGGCGTTTTTTGGTCGAACATGCAATCTTCCGTTGAGTTTAGGGCCGATGTCGTTAATGGTTTACTTAAAAGCGTTGTGTTTGGTGTCGCAGTGAGTTGGATTGCTGTCACACAAGGTTACGATGCGCATCCCACTTCAGCCGGTATTGCAAATGCGACGACACGATCGGTTGTTTATTCTTCTTTAGCGGTTTTAGGGCTAGATTTTATCTTGACCGCCATGATGATAGGAGAGTGGTAATGCTGTCTCAACGATTCGTCGAGAGTTTGGTTGGTATATTTTTATTGTTCGCCATCGCTGCATTAACTATTCTTGCATTTAAGGTGAGTGGGTTAACCACATTATTTCCACCAAAAACCTACACAATAACAGCGGCCTTTGATGATATAGGTGGTCTCAAAGTGAGGGCGCCGGTTAAAATTGGCGGTGTGCAAGTGGGTGAAGTGACGAATATTGATTTAGATCCACTGACGTTTAAAGCGGTTGTCAGCATGAAGATTCATGATCACTATAAAGATATTCCAGATGATTCGACCGTTGGCATTTTGACGGCGGGTTTATTGGGTGATAATTATATTGAAATTACACCAATGTATAATAAAACCTATCTCAAGGAAGGCAGTCAAATTGAGTATACGCAATCAGCAATGGTACTTGAGAAATTGATCGGACAATTTATTTATAAATTGGGTAATGATAATCCGGATAAAAATAAAGAAAATGGAGAACAACATGCGCATCAATAAATTGATCGGTATATTTTTACTGTCATCTTTTGTTTGGATGGCAAATATTGCGTTTGTTGAAGCAGCCACTAGTCAGGGAAATCCGGTGGCGATGTTGCAATCCATTGCAAAAAATATGATACAAGGCCTCAAAGCAAATAAAGCAACCCTAAAAACAAAACCTGGTATTGTTTATAATCTCGCTTATAAGTATGTCGTGCCCTATGCCGATTTAAGTGAAATGTCGAAACGTGTTTTGCCGCCTAACATTTGGAATAATGCAACACCGTCGCAACGCATGCAGTTTCAAAAAGAATTTACCACGCTTTTAATTCGTACTTACGCTTCAGCGTTAACTTCTTATGAAGATCAAACTATCGAATTTTATCCTGTGCGTGGTGGTTACGCGGGTGCAAGGACTGTCGTGATCAATAGTGAAATCAGTGGTTCTAATATACAACCCATTCGTGTTTCTTATCGATTATTGCGTGTCGGTAGTGTTTGGCGATTGTATGATATGTCAGTTGAAGGGGTTAGCTTGATACAAAGTTTCCGCTCACAGTTTGCGAGTATTTTATCGCAAGGCAGCATGGATAAGTTGTTGGGTCAAATGTCACGACACAATAGAAGGTAGTGAACACCATGACAAAACATGCTGCGATAACAATGGATAACCATCGTGTCATTTTGACGGGGGCATTGTGTTTCTCTAATGTGATGTTAATTTATAAAAAAAGTTTACTTTATTTCAAGCAAACGCCTGAACTTGAGATTGATTTTTCGCAATTAAAATCATGCGATAGTTCGGGTCTTGCATTGATTTTTGAGTGGCTTAGATGGGCAAAGCGGCATCAACGGGCAATTCGTTTTACGGCTTTACCAAGTGAGTTGCAATCTATCGCTTACGCTGCGCGTGTTAATCAAGTGCTGCAGCCGTTTCTATCTTAAGTCGTTTTAATTTTTTTGACGGTCGCCGTTTCTGGTTGCTACTGTCAGCCTGTTTTTGATACATGATGAAGAATATTACCGGTATAATCATCGCAAATAAACCACCGCAAAATACGGTCTCATAATACATGCCGCTACCGATATCAAGATTCGATGGTGGAATGAAGCCGACAATAAGAGAAATGATACAACCAATTAAACCTATCCAGCAGACAACGCCTAAACCAATTTTTTTACCAGGCACAGAAAACGCGTCTTTATTGGATTGTTGATCGACGTAAAGTCGTAACGCCGCCAGAAACATGAGGACATACATAATGACATACAGTTGTGTGCTAAGTGCGGTGAGTAACCAGTAAGAAGCATTGACGCTCGGGAATAATAAAAATACCAGGCAGATGGTGCTGACCAGGATAGCTTGCGCAATCAATAAATTCTGCGGCACATCGTTTTTGTTTTTTTTGCTAAACATTTTGGGTAAAAATCCATTCTCCGCGGCTTGCGCTAAACCGATAATCGGTGAAATGATCCAGCTAATAATGCCACCCAGACTGCCAATAACAATCAGTATGATCAAAAGCGGAGTCAACCAGCTTAAGTGATAAGCGGTTAAATAATACGTATAGGTTTGAATGGTTCCATTCACCAGGTTAATTTGGCTATTGGGTAATACCACCGCAATTGCCAGGGAGCCAAGGATCATGGTCACCAGAATAATGACAGTGGAATAAGCCAATGCACGCGGAAAGCTTTTCTGTGGATTCTTGACGGCATGAATATGTACTGTTGAGAGTTCCAAACCAACAAAGCTCGAAATAATTGCCGTTAATGCCAGCCAATGATCCGTATGACGCCAGTCAGGCAGAATACTTGCGCTATTGAATTGAATTTGTAATGGCTTACCTAAGAAAAGCCAAACCAGTAATAAGGCAATGATGAATACGATGGGAATGATTAACCCAATCAGCGTACAAAAACTGGTGAATTTTGCAGAAACTTGAACTCCCTTCAAATTGATAAGGGTCAATAACCAAAATGACACTAAAATAATCGCTGTTAAGACAACTTTATTTTGCGCGAGTTCCGGATTAATTAAATAAGCTGCCGTGCCCACCATAAACGAGAATATCGTTGGAAACCAGATAACGCTATTGATCCATTGCAGCCAGATTGCAATAAAAGCGTATTGCTCACCAAAGGCCAGTCTTACCCAATCATAAACGCCGCCTTTATCTACATTAGCTGCAAGATGCGCTGAGACGAGTGCGGTTGGAATAAGAAAGATGACCGCAGCAAGCACAAAGAAAAAAATGAGTGAACTGCCAAACATGGCAGAAGCTGGCAGGTTGCGGATACTATCGATTGCGCCTGTCATCAATAACGTTAGTGCAATGGTACTGATTTTATTATTCATTCTCTGGATCGCACCTGGGTGAAAGTCATAGGGTATCATACCGTTTGCACATTAAAATTATATTAATGCAACCCTAAGCCTCCTTGCCAATCACTAAAAAGAATGCACTTGGACCACGTAACACATTGAGTAGTAGTGATTTATCTGATTTGGCCGCAACGGCTCTTAGCTCCTCAATATTTTTTATCTTATGTTGGTTGGCGGAGGTGATCACATCGCCCGGTTTTAAGTCAGAATTCCACGGATTGCTGCCATCTTCAACGGAGACAACGAGAACAGCCTGAATATTGCCGTGAATTGGACTTAATAAGCTGAAATTTTTGAGGCTTATTCCGTGTAGGAAGGGGTCGTGTTGGGCCATCATCATTTTACGTTTCATGGGGTCTGCGAGCGTAACGCCAAGTGAAAGCTGCTTGCTGCCGCGTAAGATAGCAATTTTGATTCTTGAGTTAACGCGCAAAAAACCAACGGTATTTACCACTTCACTGGCATTTTTAATCGGTATGCCGCTGATCGACGTGATAATGTCACCTGGTAGAAGGCCTGCCTGCTGCGCGGGTGAATCAGGCAAGACCTGGGTAACTGCAGCGCCTTCAGTAACCTTCGTATTAAACGCGCTGCTGAGCTCTGGTGTGATATCTTGCAAGCCAATGCCGAGTATGCCGCGTTTTACGTTGCCATATTCAATGAGTTGATCGACGACGCTTTTAGCCATATTAATGGGGATAGCAAAACCAATACCAATGCTGCCGCGATCAGGTGAAAGGATGGCCGTGTTAATGCCTATCAATTCACCTTGCATATTCACAAGGGCACCGCCTGAATTGCCTGGATTGATGGACGCATCGGTTTGGATAAAGTTTTCAAAACTTTCAATACCAAGTGTATTGCGACCCAGTGCGCTCACAATGCCAGAAGTCACGGTTTGATTGAGCACGCCAAACGGACTGCCGATAGCAACCACAAAATCACCTACTTGCAGCTGACTGGTGTCACCTATCGGTATTTGAGTTAAATTTTTTGCTTTTACTTCAAGCAGGGCAACATCAGATGGTTTATCAGCACCGATGATTTTCGCTTTAAAATGGCGGCCATCGGCAAGGGTAACGGTAACTGATTGGGCATCGTTGACGACGTGTGCATTGGTTAAAACGTACCCTTTGTTTGCATCAATGATGACCCCTGAGCCAACCGAGACACCTGTTGGGGGAATGCGTTCTTCATTGTCCATCTCCGGTTGAAGCTTGCGTTGCTTTTGAATTTCTCGCAAGGTTTCAAAATCCGTAATCCTCACTTGTGCTTTCACGTTAACCACCGCGGGAAGGACCTTTTTTAACATGGGAGCCAGTGTCGTTGTATCAACCGGTTTGCCAGCGTCACTTGCTGCGCAGAAAAAAAGACTGATGATCAGGATAAAAAATGCGTGAAATATAGAAAGCTGTTTCATGAAAGAACCCTCTTAATTATCCTACGATTCGGTATACTAACACGTAACAAAGCTACATTCAGCTCTCAATCCATATAAGACTGACCAGTCTTCCCGTTTGGCCTTTATCGCGGCGATAAGAGAAAAATAAGTCGTCTTGTGTATAGGTGCAAAAGTCACCGCCGTAGCATGCAGTGATATTGAGTAACTTAAGCCTAATTTGCGCGAGGTGATAGAGATTGGCTAGCCATTTATGATTGCCGAGCGGTTTAAAAGCGCTTTCCGATGCAGCATGTTGACTGACAAATGCAGTAAACACCTCTTCACCCACTTCAAATTTTTGCGGTGAAATCGCAGGCCCCAACCAAACGAGCAGTTCGGTGGGATCGATTGAAAGTGATTTAACAGTCGCTTCAATGATGCCGCTTTGAAGACCACGCCAACCGGCGTGAATGGCAGCAACCGAAGAACCTTGACGATCGGTCATCAAGATGGGCAAGCAATCAGCGGTCAATACAGCGCAAACGCGGTTTTTATCGATGGTGAATGACGCATCGGCTATCTGCCGTTGATTGTTTGGTGTAGCTTCAACACAAATCGCCGTGTGCTTTTGTGTCAGCCAGATGGGGTTGGTTGGTAGCTTCAGTAATTCGTTTAAGATAGCTTCATTTTGTGGAAGCGGTAATTCACCAAACCCTACTCGTGTGGTGGTGTATGCCTTAATGTGTTTTGGCGCCGGCCAATCGGGCGTAATGAATTTCATGCCTGATAGCTGCTCCGCGTGTCCTCTCTTAACAAGACGAGCAATTCATGGATGTCTTCTGGTAATTCAATTTCCCAACGCATTGCTTCATGCGTGGTTGGGTGCGTAAAACCAATAGCATACGCATGCAAGGCTTGCCGTTTAAAATGGCGCATTTTTTCAACCAGCTCAGGCGGCATTCCTTTGGTGAGTTGTACGCGCCCGCCATAGGTTTTATCGCCAACAATAGGGTGACGAATATGTGCCATATGTACGCGAATTTGGTGAGTGCGCCCTGTTTCCAGGCGAACTTTTAAGCGTGTATGAGCGCGGAATTTTTCCGCAATGCGGAAATGGGTGATGGCCGTTTTGCCAGTTTCCGTCACTGCCATGCGTTTACGTTGTAGCGCGTGTCTTTCAATCGGTGCATCCACGGTGCCGCCACTAATTAACGTACCATAGACGACTGCCTGATATTCCCTAAGGAGCGTCCTTTTTCTTAATTGGTGAGAAAGGCTTTTGAGCGCGAGCGGTGTTTTTGCGATAACGAGCAAGCCAGAAGTGTCTTTGTCCAAGCGATGCAAAATGCCTGCCCGCGGTAAATTTTTTAATTGAGGACAATGGTGGAGCAAAGCGTTTAAGAGAGTGCTGTCCTGGTTGCCGGCACCAGGGTGAACGACAAGGCCAACGGGTTTATTGATGATGATTAAATCATCATCTTCGTGGACAATGGTTAAGGCAATAGCTTCAGCTTTCCATTCCGGCTGCGCTTTTGGGGTAACTTCAACTGAAACGCTTTCGCCGCCTCTTACCTTGGTTTTTGCCTTCACCACTTGATTATTAAGTAAAACCTTGCCAGATTCTATCCACTCTTTGACTTGGGTCCGTGAGTATTCAGGCATGAGCTTGGCAAGCGCCTGGTCTAGCCGTTCGTCACAGGGTGTGATGGGGAGAATAAATGTCTTTATCATAATCCCGTGAATGATGACAGAAATTAGTTTACAATGCACGCCAAATCAAAATGAATGAATAGGAATGTGTTCATGAGAAAGATGCTAACCAAACTATTGGTCGCTGCTTGCATGGCAGGTTTACTGGCTGCTTGCAGTACAACCAATGATCCGTCTGAGCTCTATAGGAATGAGACGCAAAAAGAGATTTTCCAAAAGGGCAGTGGTGCGTTACAGGATAAAAGTTACACGGAAGCGATTAAACGCTTTGAGGCGCTGGATGTGCAATATCCATTTGGTTCCGAAACGGAAACCGCACAACTTTACCTGATTTATGCCTACTACATGAAAGAAGATTATGCGCTCTCGGTTGCGGCGGCCGATCGGTTTATTCAAGTGCATCCCGCTAATCAGCATGTTGATTATGCGTATTATATGCGCGGACTCGCGCGCTATTACCAAAGCATGGGTGTGCTCGAGCGCGTTTTTGCGGTCGACCTTGCAACACGCGATTTAACGCAAATACAAAAATCTTACGATGATTTTAGTCAGTTAGTTTCTCGTTTTCCCACCAGTTATTACGCGCCGGCCGCACATCAATACATGGTGTATTTGCGTAATATGATGGCGAATCACGAACTAGAAGTGGCGCAATATTATTATTCACGCCACGCTTATGTGGCAGCTGCTGATCGGGCTGCGGAGTTGGTCGCTCATTATCAAGGTGCGCCCGCGACGAAAAAAGGATTGGTTTTACTTGCCGAGTCATATCATCAGCTTGCCATGCCAAAATTAGAGCAAGATACACTCAGGGTAATCAGTTACAATTACCCTGATGTAAAGATGAATTAGAGTTCATTATAATAACCATTGTTCCCGCGTTTTCACGCGGGAAGTACACGCGATCATCCTCTATACTTATTCGTTAGCGGATAACGCCAGTCTTTCCCAAAGGACTTATGGTCAACGCGCGGACCAACAACGGATTGGCGTCGCTTGTATTCACTTTGCTGAACTAATTTGATGACTTTAGTCACAGTATCGCTCGAAAATCCTAGCGCAATGATTTCATTGCTACTCATGCTTTGATTAAGATAAGCATCCAGTATTTGATCTAACACATCATAAGGGGGGAGTGAATCCTGATCTTTTTGATTGGCAGCGAGTTCGGCTGTAGGTGGGCGATCGATAATACGTTGTGGTATCACTTGTTTAAGGCGATTACGATACTTAGATAATTCGTAGACGGTTGTTTTGGGAATATCTTTTAACACAGCAAAACCGCCCGCCATATCGCCGTATAACGAGCAATAGCCAACCGCTAATTCACTGCGGTTTCCTGTTGTTAATACGATGCCGCCGTATTTATTTGATAACGCCATCAAGATGACTGCGCGAGCGCGTGCCTGTATATTTTCTTCAGTAATATCTGGTTTTTTTCCTTGAAAACTGGGGAGCAGTGTTGTTAAAAAGCTTTCAAACACCGGTTCAATGGAAATGGTTTCATGGGTGATCGCAAAATTCTGAATGATCGCATTAGCATCCTCCATGCTCATGGCAGACGTATAACGCGATGGCATAAGCACCGCGTGAACGCGATCTTTACCGAGTGCATCTACTGCTATGGCAAGCGTGAGTGCAGAATCAATGCCGCCTGAGATACCAATGAAGACGTTGGGAATATTATTTTTTTCAACATAATCTCTCAGTGCTAGCACTAGTGCTTGATATATTTTTTCAAGGTCGGATAAGCTTTTAAATGGTTGCTCATCAATATGGACAGTTGCAGCTTCAATGGTGAAATCAACTGGCAATAATGCCTCTTTAAAAAAGCCGGCACATGCACGCGGCACACCAGTTTGATCGACGACAACGGAGCCGCCATCAAACACAATTTCATCTTGTCCACCAACACAGTTCACATAAACAATAGGAATATTGTTTTCCTTGGCACGATTGGCCAATACCGTTAAGCGCTGATCGAATTTAGTGGTTTCAAAGGGAGATGCATTTGGAGAGAGAATAAGCCGTGCCCCTTGTTGCACTGCTTCTCTCGTTGGCCCTTGCATCCATACATCCTCGCAAATCACAAGACCGATGGGAACCCCATTGATTGGAATAACACAAGCTTTATTATCAGCATCAAAATAGCGATATTCATCAAATACATTATAATTAGGCAGAAATTGTTTTGAGTAACATCCGAGTATTTTACCATCGTAAATCATTGAGCAAGCATTATATAAACCTGTTGCGGTTTTTAACGGATGACTAACAAGGCAATGAACGCCTTTCGCTGCGTCAATAAATTTATTCAAGCTTGCCTGCGTATCGGCAATAAAACTTGGTCGCAGCAATAAATCTTCTGGCGAATAACCGGTTAAACCAAGCTCAGGAAAAACGATAATATCAGCCGCGAGTTCATCGCGCGCTTTATTAGCCGCATCGATATGTTTTTTTAAATTCCCCGCTAAATCGCCGACAGTGAGATTGAGTTGAGCGAGAACGATGCGTAATTTCTTTGTCATAAGGTTACTCTTGATTAAGTCAATGTAAAAAAAGCGTCATGATTTTCATTGGGCGATAAATGCTGATTTTTGGCATCCACTTCATTGATGACTATCAAGGCTATTTTTTGTTTATGGTTATTCGGCAGTTGGCTCCAATCGACAATAGTACCCGCCACTTGTGTTTCATGGTTGATATGCGCATAAATAGGTTGACCTGCGATTAATGGTGATTCAGTTTCTATGCTCGCGCAATACATTTTTTTCTTTAATTTGCCGCGATAGTGCATGCGGGCAATGATTTCCTGACCCGTGTAGCAACCTTTATCAAAATCAATCGCATTAAGCTGCGGTAAGTTTATTTCATGCGGTAGAAATTGGGTGCTTGTTGCCGGATAAATCGCTGGAATGCCTTCCTTTACATTAATCGTTTTCCATGTATCTGCATCGACGGTTGTCAAGTTACTTTCTTTTATCCAGCGCTCATTAAGCATTTCTTTTTTGCCAATCAACATAAATCGTGAATGGATAGACGGAAATGAAAGTAGTATAAAATTGTGATTCAGTGCATTGGCTTTGTCTATGCGTTTCATGGTACCCATGAGGTTGAAAACATCGCTGACATCACTCATTTCAGCGCGATAGAATGCGATATATTTTTTTAATGCAGTCGTCGCCGTTGCGATTAGGCTGTGCGGCATAATGAGGAAGTAAGCTTCATCATGCATAAAGAGATAAAATAAACTAATAATGCGACCTTGCGGATTGCAGTGCGCGCCCAGGGTCAGCTTGTCACTCACGACTTTTTCGATATCACAAGTTAGCTGGCCTTGAAGAAATCGCTTTGCATCCTGGCCTTTCACTTGCAAAATACCATCGTCATGCAACCTGACAATGCAGTCATCCGGCAACTGGGATGTGCAATCGTGGTCAGCGTGATTGGTTTGCTGCATTCGTTAAGTATCCATGGCCTGATTTCTCTGAATCTTATAGTACAAAATCAGGGTGTTACGTCAATAAATTTCGCAACTTAGCGTCAGCAGGTTTTAAAAACACCGCATGCAACTAGTGAGAATCAGGCTATGCCAGTAAAAAAAGCGTTAATAATGGTCGACTTACAAAATGATTTTTGCGCGGGCGGACAGCTTGCTGTGCCGGGTGGCGATGAAGTGGTCCCGCTTGCAAATCGGTTGGCGCCTTATTTTGACCTGGTGGTGGCGACAAAAGACTGGCACCCGAGCAATCACCAGAGCTTCGCCAGTCAGCACGCAGGGCAGAAGTCAGGGGAACTTATTAGTTTAGGCGATGTCCCGCAAATCCTCTGGCCAGATCATTGCGTGCAAAATAGTAAGGGCGCTCGATTTCACCCAGCACTTCTAAAAAAGCACATCCATAAAATTATCCACAAAGGCACAGATAAAGCGATCGATAGTTATAGCGCGTTTTATGATAACGCGCATTTGCGTGCAACCGGACTCTATGATTATTTAACTGATCAAGGAGTGGATGAAGTTTATCTGCTTGGTCTTGCGACAGATTATTGCGTCAAGTATTCTGCATTGGATGCAATACAGCTTGGATTTCCCGTTTTTGTGATTACCGATGCATGTCGGGGAGTTGAATTACAGGTGGGTGACATACAGAAGGCGTTTGATGAGATGCGTGAAGCAGGTGTGACGTTGGTGACATCGAGCGAAATTTTTAAAGCCAGGCGATGACCTCCATGGGATCGTTGATGTAACCATCTGCCGCCCATTCAAGCGGTTTATCCTCTGTGCCGAGGTAACCATACATGGCGACGATAGATTGCATGCCAGCTGCTTTACTTGCGATGACATCGGTCAATGCATCACCAACGTATAGACAATTTTCCGGTGACTGCTGTAATAATTCTGCCGCAAATAATAAAGGCGCAGGATTTGGTTTATAGGTGCTTAGTGTATCGCCGCAGACAAGGCACTGCGGCTGATAAGGAAGCGGCAATGCGGTTAAAAGTGCGTTTGTATACTGAGCGTATTTATTGGTAACAATGCCCCAGGGAATAGCGCGCTCATTTAAGTAGCTAAGCATGGTTTCCATGTTGGGAAATAAACGAGAGTTGTCTGCCAAGTGTTTTTGATAGTAACTTAGAAAATGCTCCCGTACGCGTTGATAATTTTCGTGGTCTTCTTCAATGTTAAGCGCATGCTTTAATAAACCGTTGGCGCCTTGACTGATGATGGGCCGATAACTGATAAGCGGCAGCGGCGCAAGTCCTTCTTCTTTGCGCAAGCAATTCAGCGCAAAGCCAAGATCAGGCGCTGTATCGAGTAAGGTTCCATCTAAATCAAATAGTACGGCTGCTATTTTTTTCATTTACTCGCCCCTGGTTTGGTCGCGTAAAATAAATAATTAATAGACGTGTCATTGGTTAGTGAAAATGTTTTACTGAACGGATGATAGGTTATCCCTTTCATTTCAGTCGGTGTTAAACCTGCTCGTCTTGCCCACTCGCTTAACTCAGAAGGGCGAATGAATTTAGCATAATCATGCGTATTTTTCGGTAACAGTTTCAAGAGATATTCGGCACCTAAAATTGCAAATAAATACGCCTTAGGATTGCGATTAAGTGTGGAAAAGAAAATATGACCGCCAGGTTTTAAAAGGGTTGCACATGCGCTTACAATTTGCTCGGGATCGGGGACATGTTCAAGCATTTCAAGACAAGTAATCACGTCGTAAAAAGCCTTGCGCTCATTCGCGATGGTTTCTGCTGACGTATAAACGTATTCAACGTTTGTACCCGATTCCAATTGATGGAGGTTTGCAACTTGAATAAGCGATGGATTTAAATCGATGCCCGTGACCTTTGCGCCTTCAATTGCCATGCTTTCAGAAAGTATGCCGCCGCCACAGCCTATATCGATGACTGCCTTATTCGCCAAGTCAACTTTACGCTTGATATAACATAGTCTTAATGGATTTATCTGATGTAAGGTTTTAAGTTCACCCTCAGTGTCCCACCAATGTGCCGCCAGGACGGCAAATTTCGCTAACTCTTGTGGGTCTTTGTTATTATGCATAGGTTGATCGCTCTCATTGCGTTTAACTTGCTTGTCGGTTGATGCCGAGTTTATCATCTATTATAAATTACTTCAGTATACCAACCCTCAATAAAAAAGGATTTTTAGCATGAGAATGAAACATGGAACGATTGTGATATTGGCTGTTCTAGGTAGCCCCATAGCGAGCGCCAATTTTGACGCGCACTACGCACAAAATCAACCAGAAGCGGCGACACCGCTTGCCTACCCAACGGAGCCGGCGCAACCAGTACCATTGGCGGTGCCGCCTGCGCAAGCAGTAGCGCCCCCCGCACAAGCAGTCACGCCACCTACTGAAAGTGAAGCAACGAGTAGTGCTAGTCCGGCTACTATTGTTGATGAACATGGCAATTTAAAAATGGCAGCGCCGCCGGCAGAAACCTTAGCGCCAACGCCGCCTGTCGACGTACCCCAACCGGGTGGCCCATTGCCGGCTGACTCGACACAATTGCCAGAAGCGAAAGCGGCACAATCAAATCAGTCCGCCCAACCTGGAGAAACAGAAACGCAAACCTCCACACCTTAACAGTAGCCGTGCGTGGCACATTGATTTATGATGTGCCACCATTAATCGCGCCAAGGATAAATTCAACGATGTCTTATTCGATTACCGATGCGAAAACCGCCGCACCCAACTCCATTTATCTCAGTGACTATCAAGTTCCAGTTTATCAAATAAATGAAATTGATCTGGTTGTGTCATTGGAAGAAGCAGAGACGATTATCAAATCACATATGCGTGTGCAGCGTAATCCATTAAGTAGTAACGAACAACATGAATTTATTTTAAACGGCGAAGCGCTAACACTGTTGTCAATACAAGTTGATGGTAATGAACTTTCCCAGCAGTCCTATCAATTAAACGATGATTTGCTCATTATTCATCAAGTGCCTGATCAGTTTGAACTTGAAATGACAACCAAAATTTACCCGCAAGCTAATAAAGTATTAAGTGGATTATATCGTTCACGAAATACGTATTGCACGCAATGTGAAGCGGAGGGTTTTCGTCGAATAACGTATTTTCCCGATCGCCCGGATATTTTAGCGCGCTATACCACGACCATTATTGCAGATGCCAAACAATATCCGTATTTGTTATCGAATGGTAATTTGGTTGAAACAGGCGAGCTTTCAAAAGGCAAGCATTATGCAAAATGGGAAGACCCGTTTAAAAAACCAAGTTATTTATTTGCGTTAGTGGCGGGTGATTTTGATGTCATAGAAGATACGTTTGTGACGCAGTCAGGTCGCGCTATCAATTTAAAATTTTACGTTGAAACAGGCTATAAAGATCAAGTGCGGCATGCTGTTTATTCATTAAAGCAAGCGATGCGTTGGGATGAATTGCAATACGGACGCGAATACGACCTTGACGTTTACATGGTTGTTGCAATCAGCGATTTTAATATGGGCGCAATGGAAAACAAAGGGCTTAATATTTTTAATACAAAATATGTACTGGCAAAACCAGAAACTGCCACTGATGAAGATTTTATGCATGTCTTGTCCGTCATCGGTCATGAATATTTTCATAACTGGTCGGGCAATCGCGTCACTTGTCGCGATTGGTTTCAGTTAAGTTTAAAAGAAGGCTTGACGATATTTCGTGATCAAAGTTTTACGGAAGATATGTTATCGCGTCCTGTGATGCGTATCCGTGATGTCGTGCGTTTGCGTGAAGCGCAGTTTCCAGAGGATGCGGGACCGCTTGCGCATCCCGTTTACCCTGATTCCTATATAGAAATTAATAATTTTTACACGGCTACCATTTATGAAAAGGGTGCTGAAGTGCTGCGTATGTTACGCACGATTTTAGGTGATGCCGAGTTTTCTCAGGGAATGGATTTATATTTCACTCGCTTCGATGGCGAAGCGGTGACGATTGAAGATTTTGTGCAAACCATGGAAGTGGTTTCCGGTATTGATCTTGGCCAATTTAGACGTTGGTATAAACAATCAGGTACACCGGACGTCACGGTGACCGATACTTATAATGCAAGGCTGCGAACTTATACATTAAACTTTCATCAAAGCACACCGCCAACGCCTGATCAGCCGGTAAAAACGGCCTTATTTATCCCCATTAAAATGGGTTTACTGAATCAGCAAGGTGATGCAATGCCATTGCAGTTTGGTAATGAAGCCCCGATCGTGGAAACTGTTTTACACTTAACAGAAGAAACACAATCATTTACCATTAAAAACGTAACAACAAAACCGATACCCTCTTTGTTACGTCATTTCTCGGCACCGATAAAATTACATTATGATTATACCGATGCTGATTTATTGCTATTAGCAAAACACGATAAGGATGAGTTTAATCAGTGGGAAGCGTGTCAGCGGCTTCTATTAAAACAATTGTTGCAATTAATCGATGCGTATCAGCACGGAAAAGCACTGGTTTTACCGGAAATACTCATTGATCTTTTTACCTATATTCTTCAACAACTGGGCCATGATCAATTTTTTCAAGCCGAAATGTTATTATTGCCATCAGAGAAATTGATTAGCGAACAAATGCCAGTGATTGATGTTGATGCGATTCACGCGGCACGTGAATTTGTCATGCAATCGCTTGCAAACGAATTGACCCCATTATTACTTAACTTGTATCGTGACAACCATGATGAATCAGCACCCTACGAATTTAATGTAAAAGCAATCGGGCGGCGCAAACTTAAAAATGCCTGCCTTGCGTATCTTGGTTTGCTGCCAGCGCACAGGGATTTAGCCATACAGCAATTTGACGTTGCGCTAACGAAAAATATGACGGATGCCTTTCCAGCACTCGCGGTGCTTGCCAATCTTGAGTCAGTTGAGAGAGGGGCTGCGTTGGAGCAGTTTTATACAATATGGCAAGCGGATGCCCTCGTTATCGATAAATGGTTGGCGGTACAAGCGGCTACAAAATTACCCAATGCCTTGCAGCAAGTGAAGTCCTTGCTGCGGCATCCAGCCTTTGATTTGAAAAATCCGAATAAAGTGTATGCATTAATCGGCACGTTTACGCAGCGTAACCCCGTTCATTTTCATGCAAAAAATGGCGAAGGTTACGCCTTTTTACGGGAGACGGTTGAGGCAATTGATAAGTTCAACCCGCAGGTCGCTGCTCGCCTGGTAAACCCTTTGACTACCTGGCGCCGTTATGATAAAGAACGTCAACGATTAATGCGAAATCAACTTGATTTGCTTCTGCAAGATAATAAACTATCAAACGATTTGTATGAACTAGTCAGTAAGAGCATCAAAGCATAGCGAGGCCAGCATGACCACGAAAATGACCACCCGTCTTGAATCAGATAGCATGGGGACGATTAACGTTCCCGCCGATAAATATTGGGGCGCACAAACCCAGCGTTCACTGGAACATTTCGCCATTGGCCGTGATTACATGCCAGATGAACTGATTCGTTCCTTCGGTGTTTTAAAGAAAGCAGCAGCCATGACTAACCATGAACTTGGTCTCATGGACAAATCGATGCTGGATTTGATTATGAAAGCCGCGGATGAAGTGATTGCGGGTAAATTGAATGATCATTTCCCCTTACGTGTTTGGCAAACGGGCAGCGGTACGCAAACCAATATGAATGTGAATGAAGTCATTAGTAATCGCGCGATTGAAATGGCTGGCGGAACCGTCGGCAGTAAAAAGCCCGTTCATCCAAATGATCATGTCAATCAATCACAATCATCCAATGATACCTTTCCAACGGCGATGCATATTGCAGCAGCGCAATTTGTTGTAGAACAATTACTTCCTGCGGTGACAGCATTAAAAGAGGCGTTAGCGATAAAACAAAAAGCATTTAATCACATTGTTAAAATTGGCCGCACGCATTTACAAGATGCGGTTCCCTTGACGTTAGGGCAGGAATTTTCCGGTTATGTGGCTCAGTTAGAGGCCGCGATTAATGCCGTGAAACTCACGTTGCCGGGCTTATACGAATTAGCACTGGGCGGCACCGCCGTTGGTACGGGATTAAATGCACCTAAAGGATTTGCCGAAAAAGCAGCCGCAAATATTGCTGCATTGACTGACTTACCCTTTGTGACTGCGCCAAATAAATTTGCCGCCCTCGCTTCACACGATGCGTTTGTGTTTGCAAGCGGCGCATTAAAAATGCTTGCCTGTGCGCTGATGAAAATCGCAAATGATATACGTTGGTTGGGATCCGGCCCACGCTGTGGTTTAGGCGAACTCATTTTACCGGCGAATGAACCTGGTTCATCGATTATGCCAGGCAAGGTCAATCCAACCCAGGCGGAAGCCATGACCATGGTCTCAGTGCAAGTGATGGGACATGATGCTGCGATTGGTTTTGCCGCATCACAAGGTAATTTTGAATTAAACGTATTTAAGCCTGTTATTATTCATGATTTCATGAATTCAGCGCGTCTTTTAACCGATGCATCACGCATGTTTAAAAAATACTGCGTGGATGGATTGGAAGCCGATGAAAAAGCCATTAACGATTCAGTACATCGTTCCTTAATGCTAGTCACCGCCCTTGCGCCTAAAATTGGCTATGATAAAGCAGCCGAAATCGCGCACAAGGCCTGGCATGATGGCACGTCATTATTAGAAGCTTGTCTTGCATTAGGTTATTTGACAGAAACAGAGTTTAAAGCAACCGTTAAACCTGAAACAATGGTTGGAGTAGGTTAATTACATGCGCAAAGTTTATAACTTTAGTGCAGGTCCTGCCATGCTGCCTGAGGATGTTTTGCTGAAGGCACAAGCGGAAATGCTTGATTGGAATGGTACGGGCATGTCTATCATGGAGCTTGGGCATCGAGGGCCTGAATTCCAGGAAGTGGCGGCGCAAGCGGAAGCAGATTTGCGTGAATTGCTTTTTGTTCCAGATGACTACCAAGTGCTTTTTTTACCTGGCGGTGCGACCACACAGTTTGCAATGGTCCCGATTAATTTGCTAAATGAAAATAAAAAAGCGGATTACATCGAAACCGGCATTTGGTCAGCGAAAGCCATTGAAGAAGCGAAGCGTTACGGACACGTTAATATCGCTGCATCGTTAACCGAGCGTGATGGTTTGCTGTATATTCCAACACAAGATGAATGGCACTTGAGTGAGGATGCGGCTTACGTGCACTATACCCCGAATGAAACCATCGCAGGGGTAGAGTTTCAATGGGTGCCTGAGACTGGCAAGATACCACTCGTTGCTGATATGACTTCCTCTATCATGTCGCAGCCGATTGATGTTAAGCAATACGGCTTGATTTATGCGGGTGCACAAAAAAATATTGGACAAGCAGGGATTACGATAGTCATTATTCGTGATGAGCTGATTAAATCATCGTTATTTTTAACGCCAACCCTTTATCAGTATAAGGTGCATGCTGAACATCATTCATTTTACAACACACCGCCAACGTATAGCTGGTACATTGCAGGACTCATGTTTGCATGGACAAAACAACAAGGCGGCGTTGCGAAAATTTATCAGCAGAATAAAAAGAAAGCGGCCATGCTCTACGATTATATTGACCAACACCTGGATTTTTATCAGTGTCAAGTTCATCCAGATTGCCGTTCACTCATGAATATTTCTTTCTCGTTGTCAAATGAAAAATTAACGGATGCATTTTTGACTGAAGCAGAAAAGAACGGTCTTACCAATCTTCGCGGCCACCGCATTGCAGGTGGTGTTCGCGCAAGCATTTATAACGCCATGCCTATGGAAGGTGTTGAAGCACTGCTGCACTTTATGGATGCGTTTAGATTGTCATCCTGAGTGTTCATTGTCATCACTCCGAGCCTCATTAAAAAAGAACCATGTCATGCCAGCCGCACGTTTTTTGTGCGAGGTGGCATCCAGAATGAACCTGAGAAAAGCCTGGATGCCAGCTAAAAGCGCGCTGGCATGACAGCAATTTCCGGATTGTCATGCCAGCCGCACGTTTTTTGTGCGAGGTGGCATCCAGGAAATACTTAAAAATATGAGAGGGAAGCTTAGTTGGTATGAGAACTTTTTTCAAAAAACCTGGATGCCAGCTAAAAGCACGCTGGCATGACACTAATGGCGCAAGCTTAATCGAAGTGCTGGTTAGCCTTTTTCTGCTTTCCATCATTCTACTTTCATTTGATGCATCACAACTGCTTGCCTTACAAAAAACAAAACAAATTTATTTGGTTAACCTTGCCATGAATCAATTAAATGCGATGGAAGATCAGTTACGTTTGCTTGGTCGCGACGATGATGCGATGCAAGTTACTGCGTGGAATAAAGAGAATGAGCGTGTATTGCCGCATGGACAGGGTGTCGTGATGGGGCAATATCCTGCTTTCGATATCAATATTTTTTGGGGCAAGCAAAGAGCGATGCTTTGTACAGAAGACAATATAGGTGAATCAGGATGTTTACGACGCCATATCATCATTGCAAAAAATCAGGCGGAATGACGCTCGTTCCGCTCATGCTCGCGATGTTGATCGAAGTGGGTCTCATCGCGGTATTAATTAATCTTTACTTAACGAGTCAACATAGTCTTATGCTGCAATTTGCGCTACGCCAAATTGAAGAAAATGCGCAAATTGCTATTCGTATCATTGGTAATGATGTCAAAAGCGCAGGTAATATTGGCTGTGCGCGTTTAGCAACTGATTTTGTTTTACCATACGGATTTTATCAGCTTCAGCCGAATACTCGTCTTCGCGGTGATGATCAATCTATTACGCTGACGTTTGTCTCGTTTCCGGCGGCAACCCTACTTGCGCCAATTTATCATGATCGTTTAATGGCGACTGTATTGCCGTTATTTAAAAAAGAAGAGCTTGCCATTCTTTCAGATTGTAAACATGCGGAAATAGTGAAAGTGACATCAGCACAAAAGAAAAGTTCAGTGCAGTTTGTCACGTTATCTTCGCTGCATTATCAATATGATGCGAGTGCAGAACTTGGCAAGTTAACGATACATCGCTATTTTGTTGCAAAAACCGGACGGCACGACCAACAGGGATTGCCTGTGTATGCATTAATAAGGGAAGATAATCAGCATCGCAAAACTGAAATCATTGATGGCATCAGAAAACTTGTGCTGCGTTATAGCGTTAGAATCGGTGGCGTATTGCAAGAATTGCCTGCTAACGCTATTCGTGACTGGTCGTCCGTAGAAGGGGTGCATTTGCAACTTGACATGGAAATATTCCCATTTAAAAAAACCTGGTTTGCCTATGTTGCGCGAGAAGTATCATGATAAAACATCAAAAGGGCTTCATTTTGTTGGTTGTGCTATTTTTCTTACAATTATTTTCCTTTCTTACACTATACAGCTTGCAGACTGCCTCTCATGCGATAAAATTAAGTGCGGATACGATACGTATAAGAAATGATTATTTGCGAGCGAATGGGATATTGCAGCAAATTGAAAGTGATTTACTACGTGGAACGCCAGATTGTATCATTTTACCCATTGCACCAATGGTCCTTAAAAAGCAACCCAATCAATGGTGGCAACAGATTGCTTGTAGTGGTAATTTGGCGAAGAACCGGTATGATTACCTCATTGAATCACTGGGTGCTAATGCTTGTGCAGTAATAGATATATTATCAAATAATCAATTAGTTACGGCAGATTATTATCGTATTACCTTATATTATCAACCCGAGGTTGCAAGTAAGACGGGTATTTATTTGCAAAGCACTCTGGTGAAACCCTATGTGTCGTCCACGCCTTGTTCAGGAATATCGCGCAAGGTATTAGTAGGACGGCAAATGTATCGTCAACTATGAAGGAGATTGTGTTTGATGGACTTTATTACACTCACGCGTGAAGACCACTTGGCGGTACTCACTTTTAATCGCGCAGATAAGCTGAATGCGTTTAATTATGAGATGGCTGCGCAATTTGAAAATCTATGTCAAGAACTGAATGATGATCAAACGATCCGTGTTATTTTATTACAAGGTGCTGGCGAAGCATTTATGACAGGGACGGATTTGTATGAGATTTATCGTAATTTAGAGAGTGTAACCGCAGAAGCACTGGGGATTATCCGTCAATTTAACGCATGCATTATGTTGTTACGCGAAATGGAAAAAATGGTGATTGCCTCCGTGCACGGCCTTATCATGGGAACTGGCATTAGTTTGCTACTGGCCGCTGATTTGGTTGTGGCGAGTGAGACAGCCAAATTTTCAATGCGTTTCACGCAAAATGCCGTTTCACCGGTTGGCGCGGTCAGTTATTTGTTACCGCGTATTGTTGGCGCTAAAAGAGCGATGGAGTTATTATCAACCTCAGATGTGCTCGATGCGTTTGCCGCAGAACGTTTAGGTTTAGTAAATTGGGTTGTTCCTCACGCAGCGCTTGAAACAAAATCACATGAGATAGCAAAACAAATGGTGAATGGACCAACGGTTGCTTTGACTCAGACGAAACAATTAATTAATTCAGCCTGGTCAAATAAATTAAGTTCACAATTAGAATTAGAAGCTGAATCCTTTATGAAATGTGCTTATACCAAAGATTTTAAAACGGCTGTTAAAGCATTTGTTAATAAAAGTGTTCCCGAATTTGAAGGAAAATAATCATGAGTTCATCTAATTTAAAAGACAAAGTTATTTTTATCACCGGTTCAAGCCGCGGTATTGGACGCGAAATT
>Ga0155585_1031_pt1 | contig 29616 bp, 24 predicted proteins | sample RifCSPhighO2_12_FD_107242 | JGI IMG/M metagenome (GOLD analysis project Ga0155585, IMG submission 107242) | Gammaproteobacteria bacterium RIFCSPHIGHO2_12_FULL_43_28 | reverse complement strand
CATTATGTATATAGTTATGATGCGTTGTGCGGGCGCGCCGGCAGGCGGGGGCGGGGCGTTAGCGCGTGGTTTTTCAAAACTTATGTCGAGCAAAAACAGCAACCTTATCAAACGGCAACATATCGTTACTAAGCGAGAGGAACCAAAGAAACAGTTATCATCTTGTTTGATTCAGTAAGATGCTTTGTGAGAAGCCCCGCAGCGTAAAACGCAGGGTTTTTCTCCCAGCATGTTTCGATGAACCAGCGCAAGATGTCGCGATATTGCCAAACGGTTGTTGTTAATGCCCACCACGTGCAAAAGCGAGACAGATAAGCTCTGATACGGCTGAGCTCTCGCCCGAACAGTTCAAAGCTTTCTGGGCAGTGAAGTAGCCCGTATTGAGCAAAGCGAAATGCGGGGTATGGTGATGCATATAATCCCGGATTACGCTGCGCTAATCCGGGCTACTTTTCCTGTTGAAAGAAATTGATAGCATTGTAAAACGCTCGCCATTGCTTGACGTGTAAGCAGTTAACAAACCGTGAGTTGCACCAATTGCTGTTGCAGTTTTGATAAGGTTGCGCGTAGTTCCGTTTCGCGTGCACGTTCTTTTTCAATGACGATCGGAGGTGCTTTATCAACAAATTGAGGATTTTGTAATTTGCTTTCAATCGCTGCTAACTCTTTTTCCAATTTGCCTATTTCTCGTTGTAAGCGCGCTGTTTCTTCTTCTTTATTGATAAAATCTGCCATGGGAATATAAATTTCCAATTCACTCACAATAGCAGTGGCAGAAGGCGGCGGTGTTTCAGCGGCTGAAAGCCAATTAATCGAATCAATTTTCGCAAGCCGCATTAATAAATGCGCATGTACAGCAGAATATTTTTTATCATTTTCTGTGCCATGACGCAAAAGAACAGGTAATTGCTTTGCGGGGGAGATATTCATTTCACTGCGTATGGTGCGAATGGCAACGATGATTTTCTTGACCCATTCAAGCTCGGCTTCAGTCGCTTCATTAATAAAATCCGTGTCAACGTGCGGATAGACCTCGCGCATAATCGTTTTGCCAGTCTTGTGTGTCAGCGGCTTCATTTGTTGCCAGATTTCTTCGGTGATAAATGGCATGATGGGATGCAGTAAACGTAACAACGTTTCAAGAACGGTAATGAGCGTATGTCGTGTGCCGCGCAAGGTAGCTTCTGTACTTTCGGTTGAAGTCAATATCGGTTTGGATAATTCCAAATACCAATCGCAAAATTCATTCCAGGTAAAATCATAAAGACTTTGCGCGAATAAATCGAAACGATAAACCGCCAAGTGCTCATGCGCGGTTTGTATGGTTTTATGTAAACGTGAACGAATCCATTGATCAGGCAAAGCGTATTCTTTTGCTTTATGATCAAAACCAAGTTCTTTGCCTTCGGTATTCATCAATACATAACGCGCTGCATTCCATAATTTATTACAGAAATTGCGATGACCCGCGAGTCTATTCATGTCAAAACGAATTTCACGCGTATAGGAAGCAACCGAGCAAAAGGTAAAGCGCAGCGCATCGGTGCCGAAATTTGCAATCCCTGCTGGAAATTCTTTGCGTGTCGCTTTTTCAATTTTTTCCGCCATTTTAGGCTGCATTAAACCGTAGGTGCGTTTTTCAACGAGTTTATCCAGTGCAATGCCATCGATAAGATCAATCGGGTCTAGCACATTCCCTTTTGATTTTGACATCTTATGGCCTTCGGCATCCCGAATGAGTCCGGTGATATACACTTCTTTAAAGGGTACGTTGCCCGTGAATTTCAAACTCATCATCATCATGCGCGCGACCCAAAAGAAGATGATGTCAAATCCAGTGATTAACACATTGGTTGGGAAAAAGGTGGCAAGGCGCTCAGTATTCGTCGGCCAACCTAAGGATGAAAATGGCCAGAGTGCGGAGGAAAACCACGTATCTAAGACGTCATCATCTTGAGTGAGTGGAATATCAGGATCAATTTGGTTGCGTTTGCGCGCATCGGCTTCATCGTGACCGACGTAAGCATGGCCGTTGGGATCATACCAGACCGGAATGCGATGTCCCCACCATAATTGGCGGCTAATACACCAATCTTCAATGTTATGCATCCATTGGAAATACGTTTTATTCCAGTTTTCCGGCACAAATTTAATATCGCCGTTTTCAACCGCACGAATAGCAGGTCCTGCCAGTGGTTTTGATTTAACATACCATTGATACGTAAGATACGGTTCAATGACGGTTCCAGAACGATCCCCTCTTGGCACTTTTAATTTGTGTGGTTCAATTTTTTCAATGAGACCTGCTGTTTCTAAATCAGCTAATACTTTTTTACGCGCCGCAAAACGTTCTAGGCCTTGATAAGCAGCGGGTACATTTTCATTTAAATGGGCCGTTGGCGTGAGAATATTAATTGGTGCCAATTGATGGCGCAGGCCAACATCGTAATCATTAAAATCATGCGCTGGGGTGATTTTAACGCAGCCGGTGCCAAAGAGGGGATCAGCGTAATGATCTGCAATGATAGGAATTAATTTATCAGTGAGCGGCAATTTAATTTTTTGTCCTATGATTGCTTGATAGCGTCCATCATCAGGATGAACCGCAACGGCAACATCGCCTAATAAGGTTTCAGGACGCGTGGTTGCAATAATGATATGTCCTTTACCATTCGCGAGTGGGTAACGAATGTGCCAAAGCTTGCCTTCTTCTTCTTCATTCACCACTTCAAGATCTGAGATGGCAGTTAAAAGCACCGGGTCCCAATTCACCAGACGCTTGCCGCGATAAATCAATCCTTCCTCATAAAGACGAATAAATACTTCGCGCACGGCGAGTGATAAATCATCATCCATGGTGAAACGTTCAGTTTCCCAATCAATGGAAGCCCCTAAACGGCGCAGTTGATTCGTGATGGAGCCACCAGATTCCGTCTTCCATTCCCAAATTTTTTCGACAAAGGCGTCGCGTCCCAACTCATGCCGTGTTTGCCCCTGCCTGTTTAATCGTCTCTCGACCACCATTTGCGTGGCGATGCCCGCATGGTCAGTGCCTGCTTGCCATAGCGTATTTTTGCCGCACATGCGCTGATAGCGAATGAGGACGTCAATTAAGGTAAAGCCAAAACCGTGACCCATGTGGAGGCTGCCCGTCACATTGGGTGGTGGCAGCATAATGCAAAAGGATTCACCTTCACCACGTGGTGCAAAATACCCTTGTTTTTCCCAGGTTTCATAAAGATTTTTTTCTATCGTTGTTGGGTCGTAAGTTTTATCTAACGCGCTCACGCTTCTTTCGCCTTTATTTTATGAGTATTGATGGAGTGGCCTTCTTCACGATATTGTCGATAACGTTCACGCGCCAATTGTTGCATAGACGGGTCGGAAAATACAATTTCCATCATGCGCGGAAAAGCACGATAAAAAGCAGGCGTTTCTGTCGTGAGATTCACTAAGAGACCATTAGTCGCCATGTTTTCCAAATAGTCAGTATCGGGTGCGGCAAAACCGATGCGAATGGGAATAGCTGCCTCCTTTTCTTCATCGTAAAGCGCGTGAGGTAAAAAGCTATCCTCACGATACGTCCAAAGCAGTGCATCGAGTTGTTGTGCTTGAAGCAGCGAAGCCGTATGAACGTAAATTACTTCACTGGTTTGAACTGCTTTTTCCAGTAAGCGACAAGCAAAGCTTTCTGCTTCTCGCTTATTTCCTTGGTCTAGTACGTAAAAATCAATTTGCGTCATGATGTTCCTGGGCAGGATTAGGTTGCATGATCAATTAAATATTGCACGAGCATAGGCACTGGGCGTCCTGTTGCCTTGCGTTCATTGGTGCCCATCATCATGGCGGCAGTGCCTGCAACATCAAGATGTGCCCAGTGATAGTTTTCTGCAAAACGGGACAAGAAGCAGCCGGCCGTGATGGTGCCTGCGGTGCGGCCGCCGGTGTTCGCCATGTCCGCAAACGGGCTTTTGATTTGTTCCTGGTATTCTTCCCACAGTGGTAATTGCCAGGCACGATCATTGCTGGCAAGGCCTGCTTTTAACAAGCTTTTTGCAAGCGGTTCGTGGTTACTCAGTAATCCGGTTGCATGAAAGCCAAGTCCGATGACGACGGCACCAGTGAGCGTAGCGATGGTGATGACGGAGGCTGGTTTGTAACGTTCAGCGTACGTCATGGCATCACAGAGGGCGAGCCTGCCTTCCGCATCAGTGCTAATGACTTCAATGGTTTTACCCGACATGCTGGTTAAAATATCTTCTGGCTTATAAGCCTTGCCGCCCGGCATGTTTTCTACGGCTGGAATAACGCCGACGACATTGATGGCAAGCTTTAATTCGGCCAGCGCTTTCATGGTACCAAGGACAGACGCTGCCCCGCACATATCGTATTTCATGCCAACCATACTGTCAGCGGGTTTGATGGAGTTACCGCCCGTATCAAACGTCACCCCTTTACCAATAAGTGCGATAGGTGCCGTTTTTTTATTGCCGCCCTGATATTCAAGACAGATGAGCTTAGCGGGTTCATCGCTTCCTTGTGAAACACCGAGTAATGCACCCATGCCGAGTTTTTGCATGTCTTTTTCTTCCAGTACATTCACCTTAATGCTTGGGTAGGCTTTTGCAAGTGCTTCGGCTTCTTTTGCAAGATAAGTGGGGGTGCAAATATTGCTTGGCATATTGCCAAGGTCTTTGGTGTAGGCAACGCCTGCGGCAATCGCCAGGCCTTCATTAAGTGCTTTTTTGCACGCTGCTTTTTCTGATTCATCTGATAAATGGATGATGAGTTCTTTCAATGCAATACTATCGCTTTTCTTACTTTTAAATTGTTCAAAGCGATAAATGGCTTCAAACGCGGTTTCTGTGATTTGTCGGACGTTAAAGGCGAGGGTCTCTTTCCCGACAGTGACTTCACTGAGGTAACAAATGGCTTTTGCTGTTTTGGATGAAACTAACCCTTTGATGGCGCCGGTGACGATTTTACGAAAGACCATGGGGGTAATTTTGTCGGCTTCGCCGCAGCCGACTAATAAGAGGTGTTCAAATTCACCGTTAGCGAGATGATAAAGCGGCAGGGTTTCGCCAGCCTTCGCATCAAAGGCGCCATTTTTAAGGAGCTTGGTCAGATAGCCGCCACATTGTTTGTCTATGGCTTTTGCACTTCCCGTTAATGCCTGATTGCTATAGACCCCAATCACCAGGCAATGTTTGGTTTGTTTTTCAGGCTGGATAGCTTCAACGCTTATTTTCATGGAGTTACCTCTTTATTTTTTTCTCTAAGTTCACCAGTGTAGCCAAAAAAATTGATTTGTCACCTGTTGGTTTCGTGAGGTGGGCGGGCGGTAAGGGTGTTACACCGCGTAACTTCGGGTATAATGACCTGCAAACGAGAGGCAGGCTGGCTTAAATGATCATTTCCCGATACTTAACGCGCGAAGTCATGGGCGCGCTTTTGACCATCACTACCGTGTTGGTGGTGGCGTTTTTGAGCCAGCAGGTCGTGCGCTACTTAAATTACGCGGCAATTGGTAAAATCCCAACCGATATCTTGCTGCTTTTGGTGAGTTTTGAAGTGCCGTATCTTCTTGCATTGCTGCTTCCGCTCGGGCTTTATCTCGGTATTTTGCTCGCTTACGGGCGCCTTTATGCCGACAACGAAATGGCTGTGCTTGCGATGAGCGGCTTTGGCAATCGGCGCTTACTGCGCATTACGGCATGCTTTGCTTTACTGGTGGCAGGCCTTATTTTGGTGCTGATGCTTTGGGTGAATCCGTGGGTGTCAACGTTGCGCCAGCAAGTGATGGCAAGTGATGAAGCGGCGCTCCACATGATACAAACCGTGATTCCCGGCCGTTTTCAGGCAAGCCCAGATGGTAGGGCCGTGTTATATGTGGGTGAACTGTCACGCGATCACGGGCGGGCAAAAAATATTTTTCTTGCAAAAGAGAGCAAAAAACGCGGTAGCGGCGGGCAAGCGGTGTGGACCTTAGTGCTGGCGGACCAAGGCTATCAAGTCGAAGACGCTGATTCAAATGATCCCTTTTTTGTGACGAGAAACGGTTATCGTTACGAAGGCGTGCCCGGTCAAAACGATTATAAAATTATTCAATTTAAAAAGTATGCGGTTAGATTGCCGCAAGCAAATACGCGCGCGAGCCATGAGGAAGAAGAAACCCTATCGACTTCATTACTCTGGCATGATTATCAAACCCCAAAACGTGCGGCCGAGTTGCAGTGGCGTTTCTCGATTGCCATCTCTGCTTTCTTGCTGGCCTTGCTCGCCGTTCCCTTGAGTGCGCTGCGTCCTCGTCAGGGCAGGTATCTCATGCTAATGCCAGCGGTTTTGGTGTATATCCTTTATATTAATTTACTTTTTATTGCACGCCATTGGTTAGAGCAAGGACGCGTGCCCGTTTACGCGGGCATGTGGTGGGTGCATCTGCTGATTTTATTCGCTATTCTGTTCTTTGCCGTTTTTGGCGCAAGAAGAGGTTTTAAGAAAAGCGCATGACTAATATTCTGGCCCGTTACATCGCAAGGACCACCGTTTTAGCAACGCTGCTGGTCACGCTTGTTATTTCGGCGGTTTTATTTTTAATTCTGTTATTGGGCGAATTAAAAGATATAGGCGAGGGTGATTATACGATCGTGCAGGCGTTATTTTATGTTTTTCTGCGTTTGCCGAATGAGTTATATCAATTTTCTCCTATGCTTATTCTCTTGGGCGGTATTATCGGATTAAGCATTTTATCCTCGACGCGTGAGCTTTCCATTATGCGTGCCTCCGGTTTTGCTGTGCGCCGCATTATAATGAGTGTATTGGGTTCTGCATTTTTACTGATTATGGCCATGGGGTTGATGGGTGAACTGCTTGCCCCGCATCTCAGTTACAAAGCAGAAATCCGCAAGGAAATCGCACAAAATGGGGGCCAGGCGGTCGTGACTTCCTCGGGTGTCTGGTTCCATATTGATAATAACTTTATTCACGTGCAGCGCGTGGTGGGTCGGCAATTACTGCAGGGGGTGAGCCGTTATCAGTTTGATGACAAGCATCACCTGGAGGCTGCTTATTTTGCAAAAACGCTCGCCTTTGATGAGGATGAATGGCGCATGCACGAGGTGGTAAAAACGAGTTTTTACCCGGAAAAAACGAAAAGCGAAACGTTTGCCACATTGCCCTGGGGGTTGAAATTCAACCCGAATTTATTACGCGTTGGCTTGGTTGAGCCAAGTGAGATGTCACTCCCTAAACTCGCGCAATTTGCCCAGTATCTTGAAAATAATGGCTTGCAAGCGCGTGCCTACCAGTATGCTTTTTGGCGCCGTGTGCTGCAACCCTTGGCGGCACTGGTGATGATTTTCCTGGCTATCCCTTTTGTATTGGGCGCGATGAGTGTGTCGACATTAGGTTTACGGCTTTTAACGGGGGTGATGCTCGGGTTTGTCTTTTTTATCTCAAACGCCTTTCTGGGCGAACTTTGTATCGTCTATCAGCTTCCACCGATTTTTGCCGCCATGACGCCGATTATAGGCTTTGCTCTCTTTGGCCTCCTTCTCTCAAACCGCATGATAAGAAATTAAAAAGAAATAGAAAATTTAAGGTGACTACTCGCTCGTCATTGCGAGGCTGCGAAGCGTTTAGCCGAAGCAATCCAAATGTCTTCTAATAACTGGATTGCCGCGCCCGCAGAAAGCGCGGGCTCGCAATGACGGGTGAGTAGTTACAATTTAAGATTAGCTTAATTTTTATGCGCTAGAATTCCCTCCACACATGATAAAACGAATAACTATAATTCAATAAATAGATCAAAAACATAAGGTTAATTATTTAGGTAAAAATACACACACAACGGGGTTGGTTAGCTATGCGAAGTAAAATGCAAACAAATGAAGAAAGGATTGATGTGCCTCAAGCGGAGCCGCATGCGATCGCGGTCGCTACGGCTAGAACATTTGGGGCTGGGATCTTAGGTACGGTTCTTACTAATCCTTTAGATGTGAAGCATGTCACTGAGGTTGTCAATGGAAAGGGGACGGTTAGACTATCAAACCCATTTGCCTGCCTAGGCTCAAACACGTTAGCAAACACCATTCGCAGTGCGATGGTTTATTACACGATGCCAGGGATGCAATCTGGGATTGCAGCAAGTTATGCGGCCTACGTTCCGCTATCGAATAAAGATATCCAAGACCAAGCCTATATTTTTGGAAGCACGCTTGAAGGTGGGATGTCAGCTAATTACACGTATTTTAGAAATGCGCGTATCGCAAGCGGTGCAAAGACGTTCGGGGAAGTTTATCGGCAAACGCCACGTGAAGTGTTAAAGAAGGGTATTCAAAACGGTATTGCCCTTGGAATGCTGCGCAATGCGACGTATGCGATCACCTATATTGCTTGCCTCGATTTCATTGAAAATAATACGATACACAAGAAAAAGAAAGTTGGTAGCGTTGACCATCTTAGCGCTATCCATATTGCGGAAAACTTTTTAAGCGGTGTTATTGCCGGTATCCCTGGTGCGACTGTTTCAACACCAATGAGCTTCATGCAAATGAAAATGATGGGGAATAAGGATTTAAAGGTAACAGCAAGAGATGTTTTTGTTGAGACTTTAAAAGAAAAAGGCATCAAGGGCTTTTACCAGGGATTTTTAGCGCGTGTACTACCCCGTATGGCGTTGATTTCTGGGGTGACAGCGGTTGCACTTGATACGGCACCAGCCGCGGTTAATTTTGCTTTCCGCGTGTATGAAAAATTTGCTGCTGTTTTATCAGCGACCTATGCAAGTATGAATGAGGAATCACAACCGCAACAAACCATTGGTTGGGCGGTCCCTTACGCGCAAAAAATGAAAACCTCCTCTAGCTTAGTGCCTCATCTTAACGATGCGGATGCTTTTAAGAGCGCATCGCATGCATTGTATGGAAAATTTGATAAGGAACCTAATTCAGCGCGGCCTGTTCAACATGAAAAGCACTTCCAGATGCTCTATGGTAACTACAGCCCGAGGCTCTTTGCTAAAAAGAATGGCAAGCAATCTCGGGGCCCTCATAGTGAGAAAGAGCTTCGCCAACTGACGAACCCAGTATTCTAACGCCGCACTTGAAACTCTTCCCTTAGCCCATATAGTATCCTCCATAACTCGGAGGATACTATGATGGCAAATGCACAAGCTGAAACCCTACATTTTCAAGCAGAAGTAAAGCAATTGATGGATATCGTTGTCCATTCTCTTTACAGTAATAAAGAAATCTTTTTGCGTGAACTTATCTCGAACGCCTCAGATGCGATTGATAAGCTGCGTTTTGAAGCGCTGTCTGATTCGGCACTCTATGAATCAGATTCAAGCTTGCAAATCCACGTCAGCTACGATGAAAAAGCCCGTACCATCACGATTAGTGATAATGGGATTGGCTTGACCCGTGAAGAAGCAATGAGCCATTTAGGCACGATTGCAAAATCTGGCACACGTGAATTCTTATCACACTTGACCGGCGACCAGAAAAAAGATGCGCATTTAATTGGTCAATTTGGCGTGGGTTTTTATTCAGCGTTTATGGTGGCTGATAAGATCACTGTTAATTCCCGGCGTGCTGGAATGACGAAAGAACACGGTGTTTGCTGGGAATCAAAAGGTGATGGTGAATACGTGGTAACGAATATTGAAAAAGCAGCTCGTGGTACCGATGTCATTTTGCATCTTAAAGCGGGTGAAGACGAATTTTTAAGTGACTGGCGTTTGCGTTCCATTATTACTAAATACGCTGATCATATTACGGTGCCCATTTTAATGAAAGCAATGAATGAAGAAGGCAAACTGGGCGAATCCTGGGAAACCGTCAATCGCGCTCTAGCCTTATGGACGCAGCCAAAATCAATAATTACCGATGAACAATATCAAACCTTTTACAAACATATTGCACATGCGTTTAATGAACCGCTTGCCTGGACGCATCATAAAGTTGAGGGCAGTCATATTGATTACACGTCAATTTTGTATCTTCCCAAAGAAGCACCGTTTGATTTATGGCAACGTGATGCACAGCATGGTTTAAAACTGTATGTGCAACGTGTTTTTATCATGGATAAAGTCGAGCAATTCTTGCCGAATTATTTGCGCTTTGTTAGTGGTGTATTAGATACAACCGCCTTGCCACTTAATATTTCGCGTGAAATATTGCAGGATCATCCGTCGATCGCTAAATTGCGTTCTGCGTTGGTGCGACACGTGCTGGATCTTTTGGAGCGTTTACAAAAAGATGAACCAGAAAAATTTGCCCTCTTTTGGCAAGCTTTTGGTAACGTATTAAAAGAAGGCGTGGTTGAAGATTTTGCAAATCGTGACCGTTTGGCGACGTTATTTCGTTTTGCATCGACACATAGTGATTCGAATGAGCAAACCGTTTCACTCAGTGATTATGTGAAACGCATGAAGCCGAAACAAAAAAATATTTATTATATTACCGCTGAAAATACCAATGCAGCGAAATCAAGCCCGCATTTGGAAATCTTCCGCAAAAATAACATTGAAGTAGTATTGCTAACGGATCGCATTGATGAATGGGTGGTTGGACACTTGCCACAATTTGACGGTAAAGCATTACAATCGGTTGCAAAAGGTGATCTTCAATTAGATGAATTGATCGACGAAGCAGAATTGAAATCGCAAGAACAAACCGAGAAGAAAGTGAAGGAAACACTTGATCCATTGCTAACTAAAATTGAAAAAGCCTTAGGTAATAAAATTAAATCAGTCAGGCTTTCACATCGTTTAACAGATTCACCGGCTTGTCTTGTACGCGATCAAAGCGCATTGGGGCCGCAAATGGAACGATTAATGAAAGCGGCTGGGCAAGACGTCCTGGAAGTGAAGCCGATACTTGAGCTTAATCCGGCGCACCCCATCGTTAATTCTCTTAGTCACGAGCAAAATGAGGAACGTCTTAAAGAATGGACAGAATTATTGTATGAGCAAGCCTTGTTGGCGGAAGGCAGTCAATTGCAAGACCCAGCCTATTTCGTAAAGCGGGTAAACAAGCTATGGATGGAAATCGTCGATAAGAGGGGTTAAAGTACCTGCCTATTGGATGAATACGTCATTGGAGATTGGTCATGTTAATTGGTGTGCCAAAAGAAATTAAGAAGCTTGAATACCGTGTTGGCATGGTGCCGGCAAGTGTCAGGGAGATGATTGCAAATAAGCACCAAGTCATCGTGCAAAAAAGCGCTGGCGAAAAAATTGGCTTTGGCGACGATGCTTATCTGAATGTTGGCGCAACGATTGTTGATACCGCAGATGAAATTTACGCGCGTGCTGATATGCTCATTAAAGTCAAAGAGCCACAGCCAAATGAATGCCGTATGCTGCGTGAAAATCAAATTCTCTTTACGTATTTACATTTGGCACCTGATCCTGAACAGGCTAGATTGTTGCAAGCATCAGGTTGTGTTGCTATTGCTTATGAAACCGTGACCGATAAAAACGGTGGTTTGCCACTCTTATCACCTATGAGTGAAGTCGCAGGACGCATGTCTATTCAAGCCGCCGCCAATTGTCTTGAAGTCAAGAATGGTGGTCGCGGCATGTTACTTGGCGGTGTACCCGGCGTTGCACCAGCAAAAGTCGTTGTGCTTGGTGGTGGTGTGGTCGGTACAAATGCCGTGCGTGTTGCGATGGGCATGGGCGCGCACGTTGTCGTGATTGATAAATCACTTTCTCGCTTATATCAACTTGATTTGCAATTCGGTTCGAAAATTAACACGATATATTCCACGCGAGATGCGATTGAAGAGCATGCGCTTACGGCTGACGTTGTCGTTGGTGCGGTACTCATTCCAGGCGCATCGGCACCAAAGCTTTTAACAAAAGCAATGCTGGAAAAAATGCGCACTGGTGCTGTCGTCGTCGATGTCTCCATTGATCAAGGCGGTTGTTTTGAGACGAGCCGGCCAACGTCACACGATGAGCCAACGTATGTGATTAATGGGGTCGTACATTATTGTGTGGCGAATATGCCGGGCGCTGTGCCAAGAACATCGACCTTTGCATTGAATAATGCAACCTTGCCTTATGCCTTACAGCTTGCAAATTTGGGTTACAAAGAAGCGATGCGTCGTGATCGTTATCTGTTGCAAGGTTTGAATGTTTGCCAAGGTAAAATCACGTATCAAGCGGTAGCAGAAGCACTCAACCAACCGTTTGTTGCACCAGAAAAAATGATAGGAGATTGACATGCTAACTTGTTTTAGTCATGCGCGTAATGCGCATGCAATACCAATTACCTTGGTGACAAAGTCATCCTTGAGCGCGTGGCAAGAAAAGCAATCTGAGCGCGTTAAAGCATGGCTAATGGCAACGTCATTTAGCAATGAGGTTGGAAAAACAAGTTATATTCCGGGTGATGATGGCGCTATGGCAGAAGTCGTTTGTTGTGTGAGTGATAATAATGGCTTATACGATATTGGTCATCTGCCACTTAGTCTACCCGTAGGATTGTATTATCTCGCTGATAACCTTAGTCAGCCTGATTATTTTATCGGTTGGGGTTTAGGTGCTTATCAATTTTCACGTTATAAAAAACCCACACGAGAAGCAGCGCAGCTTTATTTGCCAACTAAGTGTGCGGATCACGTATTAAATATCGTGGAGTCACAATATCTTGTTAGAGATTTAATTAATACGCCCGCTGATGATATGGGCCCTTCAGAACTTGCTGATATGGCTGAAAATCTGGCGCAAACGTATCATGCGCGTTGTAAGCAAATCATTGGTGAAGATTTATTACGGGAAAACTATGCATCGATTTACACCGTAGGACGTGCAAGTGATGATGCGCCGCGCTTAATTGATTTTGTGTGGGGCAATGGATCGCATCCTAAAGTCACCTTGGTGGGTAAAGGGGTTTGTTTTGATACGGGCGGTCTTGATTTAAAACCATCGAATTATATGTTGCTGATGAAAAAAGACATGGGCGGTAGTGCGAATGTCTTAGGTCTTGCACGATTGATTATGCAAGCAAAATTGCCCGTGCGCTTACGTGTATTAATTCCAGCGGTTGAAAATGCGGTTGGTGGTAATGCATATCGACCAGGCGATGTCATTAAGAGTCGTCAAGGATTAACCATCGAAGTTGGTAATACCGATGCAGAAGGACGTGTTGTACTTGCTGATGCACTCACTGAAGCCGTGAGTGAAGGACCTGAGTTGCTTATTGATATCGCAACACTAACAGGCGCTGCACGAATTGCGCTTGGCACGGATTTGCCTGCCTTATTTTCAAATAATGATGCCGTCGCTGAAGCGGTCATTAAACATGGAAAAGCGCAAAACGATCCTGTGTGGCGACTACCTTTATTTGAACTGTATCGTGAATACTTAAACAGTCAAATTGCTGACATCAATAATAATGCAACCGACGCTTATGGTGGCGCTATCACCGCGGCGTTATTTTTGAAAGAATTTGTGCCGAATAATATCGCCTGGTTGCATTTTGATGTGATGGCCTGGAATGTGCGTCAGCGACCTGGTCGTCCGCAGGGCGGTGAAGCAATGGCAATGCGTGCGCTGTTTGCTTACCTAGTAGAGCGATATGCTCGATAAATATCGCGTTACTTGTACGTGAAATTGACATTTTTCTGTCATGCCAGCGTGCTCTTCACTGGCATTCAGAACGGCCTTAACTTACCAATTCAAAATAATTTTACCCGCTTCACCCGATGCCATCACATTAAAGGCTTTTTCATAATCGGTGATACCAAATTCATGCGTGATGATCGGTTTAATATTTAATCCGCTTTGTAACATGGTAATCATTTTATACCATGTGTCATACATTTCGCGGCCGTAAATGCCTTTAATAAGCAAGCCTTTCATGATGACGGCACTCCAATCAATCGCTGTGTTATGCGGGAGAAAACCGAGGAGCGCAATTTTGCCGGCGTGATTCATGTGCTTGATCATGTCATTAAAAGCGTGTGAATTGCCGGACATTTCAAGACCGACATCGAAACCTTCTTTCATGCCAAGTTGTTTCATCACCTCATCAAGCGATGTTTTACTTGTATTGACCGAAAGTGTGACATGCATTTTTTCAGCGAGGGCCAATCGATAGGGATTAATGTCAGTGATCACGACATGGCGTGCACCGACATGTCGCGCAATGGCAGCAGCCATGATACCAACGGGGCCTGCACCCGTAATTAAGACATCTTCACCAACTAAATCATAGGAAAGCGTCGTGTGAGTTGCATTGCCGAGTGGGTCAAGAATAGCGGCTTCATTATCGGTAATATTTTCCGGGATAGGATAAGCATTGCTCGCTGGTATGGAAAGATACTCTGCAAACGCACCATTACGCGTGACACCGACACTCACGTTAATGCGGCAAAGATGCGCGCGGCCTGCGCGACAATTACGGCAATGTTTGCAAGCAATATGACCTTCACCTGATACACGATCACCGATAGTAAAATAGTCGCCAACTTCATTCCCTTTTTCAACGATCTCACCAACAAATTCATGGCCTGCCACGAGCGGTACGTTAATGTGTTGCTGCGCCCATTCATCCCATTTGTAAATATGAATATCCGTACCGCAAATCGCGGTTTTTTTGATTTTGATTAACACATCATTGGGGCCTACGGTTGGCATCAATACCTCTTGCATCCAAATGCCTTTTTCCGCCTTCGCTTTGACTAGCGCTTTCATTATTAGTAGCTCCTCGAATTTAAATGATACTTAACTGCTTGCCTATTTTTTCAAATGCAGTAATTGCTTTATCCAAATGGGCGATGTCATGACCAGCTGACATTTGTGTTCGTATGCGTGCCTGATGTTGCGGCACAACGGGATAGGAAAAACCAATCACATAAACGCCTTCTTTTAGCATGAGATCTGCCATTTCACTTGCGACTTTTGCATCACCTAACATGATTGGAATAATCGGATGTTCGCCAGGAACGAGTGTGAAGCCCAGTTTTTCCATATTTTTGCGGAAATAACGGCTATTTTCATGCACTTTTTTAATGAGATGTAGACTACTTTCAAGCATGTCTATTACTTTAAGGGAGGTTGCCGCGATAACAGGTGCGAGTGTGTTGGAAAATAAATAAGGACGCGAGCGTTGTCTTAACCAGGCGATAATTTCTTTTTTGCCGCTAGTGTAACCACCCGATGCGCCACCTAATGCTTTGCCCAGTGTGCCAGTCAAAATATCAATGCGATCCATGACGTGATGATATTCATGCACGCCACGGCCATGTTCACCCATAAAACCAACCGCGTGTGAATCATCTACCATGACTAATGCATTGTATTTTTCTGCAAGATCACAAATCGCGGGTAAATTTGCCAGTATTCCATCCATGGAAAATACACCGTCTGTTGCAATCAATTTAATGCGGCAATCACTCGCTTCTTTTAATTGGTCTTCAAGATCTTGCATATTATTATTTTGATAGCGAAAACGCTTTGCTTTACAAAGTCGAATACCATCGATGATGCTTGCATGATTGAGCGCATCACTAATGATGGCATCTTCTTCACTTAAAATCGTTTCAAATAAGCCGCCATTGGCATCAAAACAGGATGAATAGAGAATCGTGTCTTCCATTCTGAGGAAGCGGCTTAACGCAGCTTCCAATTGTTTATGAATGGATTGTGTGCCGCAAATAAAACGCACGGATGACAGCCCATAACCAAATTTATCCAAGGCTATTTTTGCCGCATTAATTAAATCAGGATGATCGGCAAGACCAAGATAATTATTCGCGCAAAGATTAATAACATGACGACCATCTTCTAATTGAATGACCGCTTGCTGAGGTGAGGTAATCACGCGTTCGCCTTTAAAAAGACCCGTATTTTTGAGTTCTTCTAATTCGTTATGGAGGTGCTTTAAATAATCTTTTTTATTCATTGTTTCATTCTCCTAATGTAACTTCTTGCTCGTCATTGCGAGGCTTAAGAGCGTTTAGCCGAAGCAATCCAAGATGTCTTCTAATAACTGGATTGCCGCGCCCGCAGAAAGCGCGGGCTCGCAATGACGGGTGAGTAGTTACCTCTTAATTAATAACCTGGAAAATCTTCTACTTTGATGCGTGCTTCATCAATATCCATTTCAAGCAGGGTTTCTTGCAATGCGGTGACCATCACAGGCGAGCCGCATACATAAAAATTCGCTTCATCGATTTCTTCCACGTATTTTTTAATTAAATGGTTATCGATGAAACCGGTTTCGCCGCTCCAGGTGGGATCAGCCCTATCCATCGTGGGAATAAAATGAAATAGTGGGTGCTCGTGTTGTAATCTAAGGAGTTCTTGCAAAAATGGCGCACAGCCGATATGTTGGTTACCATAAAATAAATACAGTTTCTGTGGAATAGGATGTGCCAAGTGGTAGCGTATCATGCTATAGAAGGGCGCGATGCCAATGCCGCCCGCAATAAATACCGCAGGGACAGTAACATCATCATGTAACGTAAAATTGCCGCTGGGTCCAGCAAATTTAATGGTATTACCAAGGAGTAACGAATTGAGGACGCGTTTAAATGCTGAATTTTGTACGCGCGTTACGATGGCAAGATGCGCATCATCTGGCGAGCTTAATAAGGAAAATCGTCGCGTGATGCCGCCCGCATCGGTTTCGGCTGGATTGATTAAGGTAAAGCCGCCGTATTGTCCTGGTTTATAAGTAAAGCCCGCTGGTTTTTCAAAAATAAAAACGGGCGTATCTTGTGCCGCATCGTAGCGGTCGATGAGTTTAAGCGTGTAAATAGGCATGGCAATGTCCCTCAAATTCCCTTGATTTAGGATGCGTAATATAGCTTGGCGCGGGCTAGTTTAACAGTGTTGATAAGCGAGAACATTCATCAAGCATGTGTCATGCCAGCGTGCTTTTAGCTGGCATCCAGAATGAACCTGAGAAAAGCCTGGATGCCAGCTAAAAGCACGCTGGCATGACATCTGATAGCGGCTATCAGATGCAGCGCGGCACTTATTTTTTAGGGCGATGATTGAGGGTTGGTATTTGCATCGTGCTGATGCCTTCTCGCTTGAAGAAATCGAGCAAGTGATCGCGGTTTTTTTCCGTCATCAGGTGGGGTATTTCACCAAATAGCATGGCAAGAAAGACATAAACTTGCATCTTTCCTTTTTCATCCTCGGGGATGGCCACTTCGTTACTGTTCAATTTTGAAACGACGCCGTTCACCCGTTGATTATTGGGTAAAGAATGTAAGTAATGAATTAGATTTTCTTTTAACATGGGCTCGGCCTGCTTATACTTCCTACTATTATTATCAGTATACCAGGCAAAGTTAAAGAGAATCTTAAATGAAAAATGATGATGCAAATGAATTTCCTAGCGTTGCACGGCTCAAATGGGCGTGCCGTCGCGGGATGTTGGAACTCGATGTTTTATTGGGAAATTTTTTAAACGGTGCGTATACTGACCTCTCTTATGAAGATAAGTCATTGTTTATTAGGCTGTTGGATTGCAGTGACCCAGAACTTTTTACCTGCCTGATGGGGCAGGAAGAACCTAATGATAAGACGCTATTGCCTATAATCAATAAGATACGCAAACATGCACGCTCATGAATGGGTGTTAAAGCCCTCCCGGTGGTATTTACGGATTCTCATCTCTCTCCTTGTGGGGAGTTTTATTGTGCTATTGGCCTTACCATTGAGAGGATGGGTCAAATGGGTAGTGCTCTTCTGCTTTAGCGGGTATAGCGCTCATTTGTTTTATACGACGTATTTATTGCGCGGTGCACGCACCATCCAGGCACTTCGCGCCTTACCAGATGGGCGCTGGCAGATTACCACCGCCACGTATACAGGTATCGCGGACTTACTGGGTAATTCAACCGTGACGACGTCTCTATCGGTTTTACGATTTAAGCGAGGAGAGCAGTATTTTCCCTTAAGTTGTGTTATTTTTCCGGATTCGCTGGATTCGGGTCGCTATCGAGGGCTGCTCATTGCGCTAAGAGAAAGGGCATGATTGAATGGTAAATTTTCAAAAAATAAGTTAATATTTTCCCTTATTCAGGTGCCTCTCGTCCATGCAACATATACGGAACTTTTCAATTATTGCCCATATTGACCATGGCAAATCCACGATTGCTGATCGGCTTATTCAACTTTGCGGTGGCTTGAGTGACCGCGAAATGCAAGAGCAAGTGTTAGATTCCATGGATCTTGAACGTGAGCGCGGCATTACCATTAAAGCCCACAGCGTATCGCTTAACTACACGGCACGTCATGGCAAAACCTATCTTTTAAACTTCATTGATACGCCAGGTCACGTTGACTTTTCTTACGAAGTTTCACGCTCGCTTGCTGCGTGTGAAGGTGCATTACTCGTTGTGGATGCGGGGCAAGGCGTTGAGGCGCAAACCTTGGCTGTTTGCTACACGGCGCTTGATCAAGGTCTCGAAGTGATTCCTGTTCTCAATAAAATTGATTTACCACAAGCAGATCCTGATCGAGTGAAGCATGAAATTGAGGACATCATTGGTATCGAAGCACAAAATGCATTACTGGTGAGTGCAAAACAAGGCATCGGTATTGAAGATATGTTGGAGCGGCTGATTACCGATATTCCGGCGCCAGAGGGCGATACGGAAGCATTGTTACAGGCGCTCATTATTGATTCCTGGTTTGATTCTTATCTTGGTGTCGTGTCGTTGGTGCGTGTGAAAAATGGCACCTTGCGCAAAGGTGAGAAAATGCAAGTCATGTCAACGGGCAAAGCATATGAAGTCATGGGAATTGGTATTTTCACGCCAAAACGTGTTTCGACGGATATTTTGCGCGCGGGCGAAGTCGGTTACGTGATTGCGGGCATTAAAGATATTAATGGCGCACCCGTAGGGGATACGCTGACACACGCGCATCATCCGGCAACGACCATGCTGCCAGGCTTTAAAAAAATCAAACCGCAAGTTTACGCGGGCTTATTTCCGATCCAATCGGAAGAGTTCCCGGCGTTACGTGATGCCTTAAGTAAATTATGTTTGAACGACGCCGCTCTTTTTTTCGAACCTGAATCATCCGATGCGCTTGGTTTTGGTTATCGTTGCGGCTTTTTAGGTATGTTGCACATGGAAATTGTGCAAGAGCGGCTTGAACGAGAATATAATCTTGAATTAATTACGACAGCGCCAACGGTCATTTACGAAGTTATCACCACCAAAGGCGAGACCTTGCACGTGGATAACCCGTCTAAACTGCCCGCCGTCAATTACATTCAAGAAATACATGAACCGATTGCTAAAGCGAATATTTTAGTGCCGCAAGCGCATTTGGGCAGTGTGATAACCTTATGTGTTGAACGACGCGGTGTGCAAAAAAGCATGTTATTTCACGGTAATCAAGTGGCACTGGTGTATGAATTACCGATGAGTGAAATTGTATTGGATTTTTTTGATCGCTTGAAATCGGTGAGTCGAGGTTATGCGTCACTCGATTATTCGTTCACCCATTTTGAAGTGGCTGACTTGGTTAAGCTCGATATCATGATTAATGGCGAGAAAGTGGATGCGCTCGCCTCGATTGTGCATCGCGAAATATCACAGTCACGCGGACGATTAGTGACCGAAAAAATGCGTGAATTGATTCCAAGACAAATGTTTGATGTCGCGATACAAGCGGCCATTGGTGGTAATGTTATCGCGCGGCAAACCGTGAAAGCATTACGAAAAAATGTCACCGCCAAATGTTACGGTGGCGATATTTCCCGTAAACGCAAATTACTTGAGAAGCAAAAAGAAGGCAAAAAGCGCATGAAACAATTGGGTAGTGTTGAAGTGCCGCAGGAAGCTTTTTTGGCGGTGCTTAAGATTGATGAAAAATGATTATTAACTTGTCACGCTTGTTAGAGAGGGAAGAATGGACCTTAATTTTGAATTAATATTATTTTATGCGGCACTCATTACTGGATTGATTTGCCTATATGATATTATCTTGCTTGCACCCAAAAGAAAGCGTGCGGGTAAAGAAGCGAAGCTCTCCACCATTGTCGAGTATTCGCGTTCATTTTTTCCAATTTTGTTGATTGTATTTTTGTTGCGATCATTTTTATATGAGCCGTTCCGTATCCCATCCGGCTCACTTGAGCCAACGCTGCTCATGGGTGATTTTATTCTAGTGAATAAATTTGATTACGGCGTGCGCTTGCCGGTGTTGCATAAAAAAATATTTGGCGCCGGTGCGCCAGAACGCGGTGATATTATTGTCTTTCGTTGGCCGCCTAATCCATCGATTGATTTTATTAAGCGTGTGGTGGGTGTGCCAGGGGACCGTATTAGTTATATCGATAAAGAACTATCCATCAATGGTAAAAAGATCGAGCAAACTGTTATCGGCCGGGCGCAAGCTGAAGATGAGGGCGGCGGCAGTTGGAATGCGATTGAAAAGCAGGAAGATTTGCTTGGGGTCAAACATCATATCTTTATTGATTCAGAAAAACCGAATGGTGATTTTAAAGATATTGTCGTTCCAAACGGCATGTATTTTGTGATGGGCGATAATCGCGATGACAGCGCTGATAGCCGCTATTGGGGTTTTGTGCCAGATGAAAATATTGTCGGCAAGGCCGTATTAATTTGGTTGAGTTGGGATGGTAAAAACACGAATTTACGCTGGAACCGCTTGGGTAAATTGATTCATTAGACAGTGTAAGTACTGACAGGTTTATATGATTGAGACATTATCAAAAAGATTGCATTATCAATTTCAGCAAGCGCACTTATTGAAGATGGCGCTGACGCATCGCAGTAAAGGCGGCGACCATAATGAGCGTTTAGAATTTTTAGGCGATGCTGTGGTTAATTTTGTGATTGCTGAACTTTTATATCAACAATTTCCCAAAGCGACTGAGGGTGAACTCAGTCGTTGGCGCGCAAGCCTCGTTAATCGTGATACGCTTGCTGAACTTGCGAAAGAATTCGATTTGGGTAGTTATTTATATCTTGGTCCAGGTGAGATTCGTAGCGGCGGTAGTGAGCGGCAATCCATTTTGTCATGCGCAATGGAAGCGGTCATTGGCGCTATTTACATTGACGGTGGTTTCGCCGCTGCAAGAGAATGCATCAATGACTGGTATGCACCACTGATTGCATCCTTATCGAGTGCCTCTAGTCATAAGGATCCCAAGACCTTATTACAAGAATACGTGCAAAGCCGGCGTTTTGCATTGCCCGTTTACACGGTTGAAGCGATTGAAGGGGAGGCGCATCAACAATTGTTTACCGTCAGTTGTCGTGTGGATGAGATTGATAAAAAATCATTCGGCAAAGGGACAAGTCGCCGTCGTGCAGAGCAGGAAGCGGCTTTACTTATGTTGAAGATGGTGTGAATGAATGACAATTACTAAATCAGGCTATGTTGCCATCATTGGACGACCTAATGTTGGCAAATCAACGTTATTGAATAAAATCCTGGGTGAAAAGATCAGTATTACTTCACCTAAACCGCAAACGACACGCTGGCAAATTTTAGGCATCAAGACAACCAGTGATGTGCAAACGATTTATATCGATACACCCGGTGTGCATCGTGATGAAAAGCGTGCGATGAGTCGCTACATGAATCGTGTAGCAAGCTCAGTCATGCTTGATGCGGATGTCGTTATTTTTATTATTGATGCGACACGTTGGCAGTCTGAAGATGATATGGTGCTGGAAAAATTAAAAGCATGCGATAAGCCAGTGATCTTGGTCATCAATAAAATCGATTTAGTAAAAGATAAAGCGGCCTTATTGCCGCATATTGATAAATTAAAAAATAAGTTTTCCTTTGCGCATATTATTCCTGTCTCAGCCATGAATGCGGATAATCTTGAATCACTTGAAAGTGAAATCAGTCAGCTGTTGCCAGAAGGCCCTGCACTTTTCCCAGAAGATCAGGTGACGGATAAAACGATTCGTTTCCAAATCGCCGAAATTATCCGTGAAAAATTAATTTATGCCACTGAGCAAGAACTACCTTATTCAACGACGGTTGAAATCGAGCAATTCAAACAAGAAGAAAAACTAACTGAAATTGGCGCTGTTATTTGGGTTGAACGTCAAGGGCAAAAAGCGATCGTGATCGGTAAAAAAGGATTGATGCTAAAAAAGATTGGGACGCTCGCGCGTCGTGAAATCGAAAAGCTGCTCGATACCAAAGTATTTTTACGCTTATGGGTCAAGGTCAAAGAAGATTGGACTGATAATGATAAGGCGATGCGTAGTTTAGGATATGAGTAATGAAAGGCGTTTCATTGCAAGGCGCGTATGTATTGCATCGTCGTCCTTATCGTGAGACGAGTTTTTTAGTGGATGTATTCACACCAGATGACGGGCGGTTTACTGTTGTTGCAAAAGGTGTTAGAAAAGCCCGCTCAAATTTACAAGGGTTATTGCAGTCCTTTACGCCCCTGACTATTTCATGGCAAGGCAACGGCGAGCTGGTGACGCTAACGCATACAGAAATGCGGGGCGAACTGAAGCGTTTACACGGCGATTGTTTATTTGCGGGTTTTTATTTAAATGAATTGCTCATGATTTTGCTGCAAAAATGGGACCCACACCCAGCCTTATTTCAATGGTATGAAAAAACACTGACGCTGTTGCAAGCGGATGTCTTAGAAGAAAAATATTTGCGCTCATTTGAAAAACGTTTATTGGAAGAATTGGGTTATGGTTTGCTGCCAAAAATGGCGGTGAATGCACCAGCGATGATTCTTACAGATCACTATTACCGTTATGTGCCGGAAGATGGGCTGGTGACGGTAGGTGCATGCGTGAATGAATCTTTGCAGCATCCTCATCTTTTTGCCGGGCATCTCTTGTTAAATATTGCTAATGAGAATTGGCAGGATAGCGAGACATTATCTGCCGCAAAACGTTTGATGCGGCTTATTTTAACGCCCATGCTTGGCAATCGCTCATTGCATAGCCGAAAGTTATTTGCGCGTTCCGGAATGGGGTCAAGTCCGGACAAAAGACAAATAGGCAAGTTATTAGCAAATTAATCAGGTTTTAGAATGATTTGTCTTTTGTCCGGACTTGACCCCCTTTCTCTTCACGGTACAATGCGAGCTAGATAAAACCAAAACCGTGCTTTCAGCGACAAAGGATCAGCATGAAGACAAATTCCATTCTGTTAGGGGTCAATATCGACCATGTGGCAACGCTGCGGCAAGCGCGTTTAACGCGCTACCCAGACCCGGTAGAAGCTGTTTATGCCGCTGAAAATGGCGGTGCGGACGGGATAACCGTTCACTTACGTGAAGATAGGCGGCACATTCAAGAGCGGGACATTGAGCTTATTCAAGCGGTTTTACTGACGCGGCTTAATCTCGAGATGGCGGTCACCGATGAAATGGTCGCTTATGCTGAAAGGAGTAGACCTGCGCACTGCTGTTTAGTACCCGAAAAGCGCGCAGAATTGACCACGGAGGGCGGGTTGGATGTGATGGGGCAAGAAGAGCGGGTGCGTGAGGCAGTGAAACATTTAAAGCGCGTAGGTTCTCTAGTATCTTTATTCATCGATCCCGATATTAAGCAAATTGAGGCAGCAATTCGCGCGGATGTGCCAGTGATTGAACTGCACACCGGTGCATACGCGGATGCAAAAACGGCGGATGAACGCGAACATGAATTACGCCGCATTATTAAAGCGGCTCAGTTTGCGGCGGATGCAGGCATGATTGTAAATGCGGGTCACGGTTTAAATTACCAGAATGTAAAACCTATCGCTCTAATTCCACAAATCAATGAATTAAATATTGGCCATGGCATTGTGGCGCGAGCGCTTTTTATTGGTCTTGAAGCAGCCGTACGAGAAATGAAACGACTCATGATAGAGGCGAGATTAACGCAATGACGATTAGAACACGATTTTCCCCCGCTCCGACCGGTTATCTTCATTTAGGCAATGCGCGCGCGGCCTTATTTGGCGCTTTATTTGCGCTTAAAAACCAAGGCGTTTTTATTCTTCGTATTGAAGACACGGATGCAACCCGTTCTGGCGAAGAATACGTTGAAGCGTTGCAGGCTGATTTGCAATGGTTAGGTATACACTGGCAAGAAGGCCCGGGCGTTGATGGTCCTTACGGACCGTATTGGCAATCACAACGTCAAGCTATTTATGCCGATGCGTATCGACAACTAGAAGAAAAAGCGCTGATTTATCCTTGTTTTTGTACAGACCAAGAATTGCAACTGGCACGTAAATTACAATTATCGCGCGGTCAAGCGCCACGTTACACGGGCATTTGTCAGCGCTTAACAAAAGAAGAAATCGAATCTCGCATACAATCAGGAAAAAAGCCAGCCTGGCGATTCAAAGTGCCAGTGGGTGTTAGCATAGAATTTGACGATTGTGTTAAGGGCGTGCAGCGTTTTTTAAGCGATGATATCGGTGATTTTATTATTCGACGCGCGGATGGTACCGCACCGTTTTTGTTTTGTAATGCCATTGACGATGCAACGATGCATGTGACGCACGTGATACGCGGCGAAGATCATGTAGCGAATACACCAAGACAAATGATGTTATTGAGGGCACTTCAGTTACCAGTGCCGCAGTACGGACATTTAACACTTATTATGGGTGAAGATGGTGCGCCGCTTTCAAAACGTCACGGCAGTTTTAATTTGCGTGAATTGCGTGAAAGTGGTTTTTTGCCAGAAGCCTTAGTGAATTATCTTGCGCGCTTGGGACATGCGTGTGAAGCGCAAGCATTGCTGTCCGTGCATGCGTTGGCAAGTCATTTCTCATTAGATAAATTAAGCCGATCATCAGCTAAATTTGATATTAGTCAACTAATGTATTGGCAAAAAACCGCCGTGCAAGCGTTAGATGCAGACTCATTGTGGCGTTGGCTTGGCGAACGCGTTCTGGATCAAGTCCCTGAAAGTGAGCGCGCTCTTTTTGCTGAAACCATTAAAGGGAATATCAATTTTCCGGAAGATGCATTGCAGTGGGCGAAAATTTTATTCCATGAAAATGCACCCATCGAAGCTGATGGACTTCTTATCTTGCGAGAAGCGGGCGAGCAATTTTTTGTTGAAGCAGAACTTGCGGTTGATAAATTTGGCATCGATTTGCAGCAAGTGCTAGCAGAGATGAAACAAACCCTTGGTGTGAGCGGGAAGAAATTATTTATGCCCTTGCGAATCGCATTAACAGGCCAACCACATGGTCCCGAATTGGGCGCCATTGCAAAATTGTTAGGCCAGAAAAAACTGAAGCATCGGCTTGGCCGCGCCGTGCAACTCATTAGCGAAAGAGCAGAGTAATGCTTAAAATATTTAATACATTAACGCGTGAAAAAGAAGTATTTAAGCCTATTCATGCGGGTAAAATCGGCATGTATGTTTGCGGCGTCACCGTTTATGATTATTGCCATCTAGGTCATGCAAGGACATACACATCTGCTGATGTGATTGTGCGTTATTTGCAGTACCTTGGTTATGACGTTAACTATGTTCGCAATATCACTGATATTGATGACAAAATCATTAAGCGCGCTAATGAGAACAATGAAAGTGTTACGAATGTCACGAATCGATTCATTCAAGCCATGCATGAAGATTTTAAAGCGCTTAATTTAATTGAACCTAATCAAGAGCCGCGTGCAACCGATTATATTTCACGCATGATTGCACTCGTTGAGAAAATCATTGCGAATGGTCATGCGTATGTTGGTAAAAGCGGCGATGTGTATTTCGATGTGCGTAGCTTTTCGCCGTATGGTTGCTTGTCGCATCATGATATCGAGCAGCTTCAAAGTGGTGCGCGCGTGGAAGTAGTTGAAGCAAAACGCGACCCACTCGATTTTGTGTTGTGGAAATTAACAAAACCAGACGAGCCATGTTGGGAATCACCGTGGGGCAAGGGCAGACCGGGTTGGCATCTTGAGTGCTCTGCGATGTCTATGGAATTACTCGGGGAGCAATTTGATATTCATGGTGGTGGCCGCGATCTTATCTTCCCGCATCATGAAAATGAAATAGCACAATCACAGGCAGCAACCAAAAAACCATTCGTGACTATCTGGATACACGGTGGTTTCTTGCAAATCGATAAAGAAAAAATGTCAAAATCGCTTGGTAATTTTGTCACCATTCGCGATGTATTACTTCTACATGATGCTGAAGTGATACGTTACCTATTGCTTGCAAGTCATTATCGCAGCGCATTAATTTATACTGATGATGTGCTAAAACAAACGCGGCAATCACTTGTTCGTTTATATACGGCGTTACGTTTTTTACCAGCGGCTCCCGCAGAAGAAAATTCCCCATTTGAAGAAAAATTCACGGAGGCCATGGATGATGATTTTAATACGCCTATCGCACTCTCACACTTATTTGAATTGGCGCATGAAATTCAACGCGTACGTGAAAATGATCTTGAAAAAGCGGCAAGTTTAGGCGCTTTGCTTAAAAAATTGGGTGGCGTGTTAGGTGTAATACAATCTGACCCTGAAGCATTTCTTCAATCCGGTGCCAGTGTTGATTTGGCAAAAATTGAACGTTTAATTGCGGCTAGAAATGCCGCGCGGAAAGAAAAAAATTGGGCAGAGGCTGATCGGATACGACAAGAACTTACCCGTATGGCAATTGTAATTGAAGATGGTCCCGCGGGAACAACCTGGAAGCGTCTGAAATAGAGAGATTTCCTGTCCGTGATGCCCCTAATACTTTCTTAAGCTTCATCCATTATAGTTTTCATATGGCGCAAGAACCTAAAAGGGAATGATATGAATACACGGAAAGACAAAATCGATCTCTACGATTTCGATGGAACGATTAATACGACGGGCCTTAATAGTTTTCCTTTTGGTCTTGATAAGCTTCGCGATGATGCTGATATCACCGATCTCATCACGCCAGGCCTTGCAATGGTGATGAAAAAGCAATTAGAGCAACATACTAAACTGTATATCGTCTCTAATCATCCCTTTCAATGCGTCATTCGATATTTTCTTACTAAAATGTTAGGTGAAAGTGCAGCAAAGACAATTGACATTTTTACGCCTCGACCAGAGGAAGTGCTAACGGGGTCGCAAGATAAATCATTCTTACTGCAACAAGATGAAAGCGATAAAGACTATGCCAAGCGAATATTAGATGAACTGCAACAACTAAATCAAAAACAACCGGTTTATATTCAAATTTACGATAAGTTAGCCTTTATCCAATCAATCATTAAAATACATGGTGAGGATGCAGTTTATTTTTATATTGATGATCGTGTTAGTTTGTTAGAAGATGCTTTACAGCGCTTTACGATTAATTTATTGACGATACCAGCCATCCAGGGTCAAGTTAACGCGACGCCTGATTTTGTTAAATTACTTAACGAAACGATTAACTGTGAATTTGCAGATAAGACACATGGCATGTTGCTGCCGGGTCGCTATCAGCATTTTATCAGAGAAAAAAAAAGAGCTGAGGGCCACTATTCAAACGTGTATGAGGCAAGATTGATTAATTATAATCGTGTGACGCACGTTGCAAAAGCATTTAAACCAACGGTCAAGATTGAGGATGTTTTAAATGAGCTTGATTTAACAAGTTACGTTATTAGTCATTTGATCGGCAATACGGCGACCGCTCAGTATCATGTTGGTTTGGTCGATATGGGCCAATCCCAGATACTCATGCAGCCAAAGATTGGTGAAAGAAATTTACTAGAAAAACTAAAATCGCTTCATGCAAAATCAATACTCACCTTCGAGATGAAGATGGCATTAATGATAAAAGTAATCAAAGCGCTTTCAGATTTACATTTTTTAAAAATTGTTCATGGCGATCCAACCTTGAGTAATTTTGTCAGTGATAAAAACGGCGATATTTTTTTGATTGATTACGGGAAAGCAAGTTTTTTTGTTGATGCAAAGAATAATAATCGATCGAATGGTTTTTCGCCCAATGATCAAGCACCTGATGAAATCATGAGTTATGAAACCGATGTATTTTTGCTGGCTAAAACATTGCAGATGATTTTAATCAATCAACATAATATGGAGTGTGGTTATGTTGAGTTTGAAGATGATGAACCTGTTCAGGGTGAAGATCTTCATGAATTCAATGAAAAATTGTTACAAGAAATTGAGGATGAGGCAACGATTCCCGTGGAGGTGAAGCCCGCGCTTAAAACATTATTGTTATCCATGCGTGCAGCAGATCCTAATGCGCGCCCCATGCTTTTGACTGGCGATAATAATGTTTATAATGCATTGCTAGCGATCTGTCCCAAGGCATTATTTGTTTTATCCTTTCAGCAATCAGCACGATTCTTTCATCCGCAAAACACATTATTTCCAATCATGCAGCCGCTACAAATAGAGGCGAATAGGGGAAGTAAAAATACGTTTCGTCCGCGGTAGGCTTTGGTGTCAAATAGGGTGTGTTATCACCCATCAATTTCCGGACTGTCATGCCAGCCGCACGCTTTTAGCTGGATAAGATGTCATGCCAGCGCGCTTTTAGCTGGCATCCAGGGTTTTTAAAAAAAGCCGCCATGTGTGCTAAGCTTGCCTCTAATATTTTTAAGCGTTTTCTGGATGCCACCTCGCACAAAAAGCGTGCGGCTGGCATGACATCTTATCCAGTTAAAAGCGCGCTGGCATGACAGAAGCTGGTGCTACACTTATCCAGAATTAGCACGTCAGATAATTGACTCACTGAAAAATATTTCAAGCGCTTTCCTTTAGCATATTACGCAACACGTACTGCAAAATGCCGCCATGGCGATAGTATTCAAGTTCATTTTGTGTATCGATGCGGCTTTTAACGGTGATTTCCACCTTGCTGCTATCTGCACGTTCAATCACAACGCGAACATCAGCGCCAGGTTTCATCGTATCATTAAGATCAGGGATGCTAATGTGTTCAGTGCCGGTCAGTTTCAGTGTTTGACGCGTTTCACCTTCTTTAAATTGCAACGGTAAAATGCCCATGCCGATTAAATTCGAACGATGAATACGCTCAAAACTTTCCGCAATCACTGCATGAATACCGAGTAATTTAGGGCCTTTCGCCGCCCAATCGCGCGATGAACCCGTGCCATATTCTTTACCGGCAATAATCACGAGCGGTACCTTGTCCGCTTGATAACGCATGGACGCATCGTAAATTGGCATCACTTCTTCGCTTGGATAATGTTTCGTGATACCACCTTCAATGCCCGGTACCATTTCGTTTTTGATGCGAATGTTAGCAAAGGTACCGCGCATCATGACTTCATGATTACCGCGTCTTGCGCCGTATGAATTAAAATCCTTTACTGCAACCTTGTGAGCTTGTAAATAGTTACCAGCGGGACTATCTGCTTTAATGGAACCAGCCGGTGAGATATGGTCGGTGGTGATACTATCACCGAGTAATGCCAACATCCGCGCGTTTTTTATCGCTTGAATAGGCATGGGTTCTGCGCTCATATTAGCGAAAAATGGTGGATGTTGAATATAAGTTGAATCTGCTTGCCACGTGTATGTTTCGCCAAAAGGAACGGTAATGGCTTGCCACGCTTTACTACCGGTAAATACATCCGCATATTGTTCACGGAACATGGTTCGGGTGACTTTCGCCACTTCGCTTGCGACGTCG
>Ga0155585_1042_pt1 | contig 33329 bp, 24 predicted proteins | sample RifCSPhighO2_12_FD_107242 | JGI IMG/M metagenome (GOLD analysis project Ga0155585, IMG submission 107242) | Gammaproteobacteria bacterium RIFCSPHIGHO2_12_FULL_43_28 | reverse complement strand
CCTGGATGCCAGCTAAAAACGCGCTGGCATGACATGATATTCTATAAACACGCTGGCATGACATGATATTCTAAAAGCGCGCTGGCATGACATGATATTCTAAAAGCGCGCTGGCATGACATGATATTCTAAAAACGCGCTGGCATGACATGATATTCTAAAAGCGCGCTGGTATGACAGTACATTCTACTGGCATGACATTAAAAAAATCCGGGTAATGCATTAATTGAATGAGAATTAGTAAACGAGGTGAGTGATGCCAGTCACTGCCCCTGCTGGATCCGTCTAATTAAACCAGTCAACACCTTACCTGGGCCAATTTCTTCAAAAGTTGTTTCGCCTTGCGCGAGCAGATATTCAATACTTTGTGTCCATTTGACAGGATGTGTGATTTGCTGGGCAAGCAAAGCTGACACGTGATTTTCCGGATAAGGTTTCGCATTAACATTCGCAATGACGGTGATGTTAGGTGTCAAAAATGTAAATTGTTGCAAATAGTCGGTAAACGTATTCTGTGCAGTCTGCATGTATGGTGAATGAAACGCGCCACTGACATTGAGCGGGACATAGCGTTTTGCACCGGCTGCTTCAAATAACGGTTTTGCATTTTTAATATCTTCTTTGAAACCCGTTACCACGATTTGCGTATGTGAGTTGTAATTCGCGACGCTAATCGTACTCAGTTGATTTTGTGTAATGACAGTTTGAATAGCATCACCGTCTAAACCAATCACCGCTGCCATAGCGCCGCCGCTCGCTTGACTCATTAATTCGCCGCGTTTTTTAACAAGCTTTAATCCTGTTTCAAAGTTAAAGACATTGGCGGCAAAAAGCGCGCTGTATTCGCCCAAGCTGTGACCAGCCACAAACTTAGGCGTGACATCTGTTTCTCGCATCTTTTTTAGATAGGCCAAGGAGTTAACAACGTAGAGTGCTGGCTGAGTAAATTCTGTTCGATTTAAATCATCGCTTTGATCATCAAGGCATAATTTTTCAATAGAATAGCCAAGAATCTCATTTGCTTTTTGAATGTGCTCAGGAAAAAGTGGGAATAAATCATCGCCCATGCCGCGTATTTGTGAGCCTTGACCAGGGAAAATATAGGTTGTCATGATAGATTTCTCGATACGGTTGTAATGATTTTTAAGCTCTAGTAAAGTGCGAATATCATAAGCCATCTTTTAAAAAAACTAAAGACGAGCAGCGTATGTGGTTCACAAAGGCATGGGATTTTACCTCTTCGGTAGTCGTATCAGCAGGTCGAATGTTTTATTCAATCGGTCAAACCTACTTTGGCCAGAAGCACGCTGGTAAGTATTTCTTTGGAAGTCAAAATCACCCTGCATCAACCACGTTTGCCGTGCTTGGCATGTTGGGTGATTTAGGTGTGCAAACAGTGATTAAAATGCCCACTATTTGTCGCATGATGGGGCCTAATCGTGAGCCGCAACCAGAGCAACCCCGTCCTGAAACCCGCATGGGAAACATAGTTTATCAAAGCTTGCTTGCGAGCAGCACGGTTAACGGTGCGTTTTATCTGTTACTTGCCTATTTCGGTGCGCTTACCTTGAGTGACTTAATTGCTGAATTGGCGGATGAAAATGTACATGATAAGGATTGGGAAAAAATCACCATTCACATGGCGGCGTTGACTGTGTTGTTTTCAGCGTATCGCAGTTATAGAAATATTAATCATTTCAATTTCAAGCATACTGTCAGAAAAATCGTGCATGCCGTTGAAACTGGCGATTATGAAATTGATAAAGTAGCGCTGGCAAAAAGCTTAAGTGTCTCACTGTTAAATACCTTGGCGATTCCCGCATTAACGACATTCTGGGTGAGTTCTGCATTAATAAAAATCCCATATGCCTATAAAATTGGGACTGCTGGCAAAGATATATTATTAACGTTTGCGGGTGTGTCAGGGCTTGTTACTACCAGTATCAACACTATACCGACAGTGTATGATTATTTTACCAAGAAACACCCTGTTTACCATCATTCACAACTTTCACATGCAGTATGTTATGCGGCTGTTTTTGCAGGCACGCTTGATGCATCGAATGCAGCTATATTCATGCTGATTAGTATGATTGAGTTTACGAATGCAGATGGGTTTAAACCCTATGGCTCTTCTTTGGGTCTTGCCGTTCCGGCCGCAGTTAGTGCGGGCATTACTTATGCACTTTGTACGGTTTATTCGGGTCATCTTGATACATTGCAGGATATCCATCTCATGCAAACAGAAGACATGCTTCCTTTGCTTAGAGAGGATGTTGCGCATTACGGAACGATTAACGAAACGAATCAAGATGCGCATCCTTATTCGGAAATAATCACGTGGCCAGAAAGGAGTGATCGCAACCGTTTAGATAAACAGTCCAGTAGCCATCAGTCATCGCAAATAACGTCACAACACACGCTATTTGCAAAATCTAAATCGTATGAGGATTTGGGTGATGTCGCTCAATCATCCCAGTTTAACGCGCCACCTGTTTGATATTCAGTGACTCTGGTTTCAAAAAAGTTTTTCTCTTTTTTAAGATCAATCAATTCACTCATCCATGGGAATGGATTAGCAGCACCCGGATATTGTTGATCCAAACCAATTTGCGCGCAGCGTCTATTAGCAATGAATTGCAAATAATCTCTAAACATTTCAGCATTCAATCCCAAAATGCCGCGTGGCATGGTATCTACAGCATACGTATATTCCAGTTCGACGCCTTCCCTGATCATACTGATGGCTTCTTGTTTGAAAGCATCTGTCCAAAGATGTGGATTTTCAACCTTGATTTGATTAATGACATCAATGCCAAAATTTAAATGCATGGATTCATCACGCAAAATATATTGGAATTGCTCAGCTGTGCCAGTCATTTTATTACGTCGACCCATGGAAAGTATTTGAGTAAAGCCAACGTAAAAGAAAATCCCTTCAAATACCACGTAAAAGGCGATCAAATCGCGTAGTAAACGCTGATCATTTTCAATCGTGCCGGTTTTAAAGGTTGGATCACCCAAGCTTTGCGTGTATTTAAGTGACCACGCTGCTTTTTTGGCAACGGCAGGAATTTCACGATACATATTAAAGACTTCAGCTTCGTCCATTCCTAAACTTTCAATCACGTATTGATAAGCATGTGTATGCAGCGCTTCTTCAAAGGCTTGCCGCAATAAATATTGACGACATTCAGGATTCGTGATGTGACGATAAACAGCGAGCACCAAGTTATTTGCAACCAATGAATCGGCGGTTGAGAAAAAGCCGAGATTACGCTTGATGATGGTGCGTTCATCTTCAGTCAAGCCTGTCGCATCTCGCCACAGGGCGACATCTGCTGACATATTAATTTCATTTGGCATCCAGTGATTGGCGCAGGCATCTAAATATTTTTTCCATGCCCATTGATATTTGAAGGGAACAAGCTGATTAAGATCAGCTTTACAGTTAATCATTTTTTTATCGTCGACTTGAATACGGGCTGCACCCATTTCAAATTCAAGTCCAGTGGCACCACCTAATTGTTCTGCTGGTGTAGACATGTGTTATTCTCCCTTAATAATAGTGTCATAGCGAAAAGGCAGTTAACACCGGTGAAGCAATCCAATGAAATATGTCCGTGGATTGCTTCGCTGCGCTCGCAATGACGCCACTCAGTGATGAGTCGGTTAATCGTTATTGACATGCTTCACAGGTTGGATCAGTGATTAAGCATGCTTTAGGTTCGCTTGGTTCAATTTTCACTGCATTTAAGGCGCGATTATCGACGGTTGCTTTTTCTGCATCGGTTGCACCTAAGCTACGCAAGTAATACGTGGTTTTTAAGCCGCGCTTCCATGCATGACGATAGAGTTGATCTAGTTTTTTACCCGAAGCTTGTGCCATGTAAAGATTGAGTGATTGTGCTTGATCAATCCATTTTTGGCGGCGGGAAGCAGCGTCCACTAACCAAATCGGATCAACTTCAAATGCGGTTGCATAGAGTTGTTTGAGTATTTCCGGCATGCGGCTAATTTTTGCGACGCTGCCATTATAATATTTAAGATCATTCACCATGACTTCATCCCACAATTTTTCTGCTTTCAAATCAGCGACAAGGTAGGGATTGATAACAGTGAATTCACCGGAGAGGTTCGACTTCACAAATAAATTTTGATAAGTCGGTTCAATCGATTGTGAAACACCGCAAATATTGGAAATGGTGGCGGTTGGCGCAATGGCTAGTACGTTTGAGTTACGCATACCAACGGTTTTAACGCGCTCACGTAAGCTTGACCAATCAAGCGTTTGGGATTGATCCGCTTCAAGATAAGCGCCGCGGTTTTCTGCAAGTAATTTAATGGAATCAATTGGCAGGATGCCTTTGCTCCAAAGTGATCCATTGAATGTACTGTAGGTGCCGCGTTCTTCAGCAAGCTGTGTCGATGCCTCGATAGCGTAATAGCTAATGATTTCCATGGTTTCATCAGCAAATTTCACGGCTGCGTCTGAAGCGTAAGGCGTGCGCAATTTATAAAGCGCATCCTGGAAACCCATCATGCCCATCCCAACAGGACGATGTTTTAAGTTAGAATTTTTCGCTTGCGGGACAGAGTAGTAATTGATATCGATAACATTATCGAGCATACGTAATGCGGTGTGTACGGTACGTCGTAGTTTCTCTTTATCTAAAGCAGCGTCAGTCATGTGTGCAATGAGGTTAACACTGCCTAAGTTACAAACCGCGATTTCATCGTTTGACGTGTTAAGCGTAATTTCCGTGCAAAGATTTGAACTGTGTACTACGCCAACATGTTGTTGTGGGGAACGCAAATTGCAAACGTCTTTGAAGGTTACCCAAGGGTGGCCCGTTTCAAATAACATGGAAAGCATTTTTCGCCACAGGCTGAGCGCTGGGAGTTTCTTGACATTTCTAATTTCACCGCGCACTGCTTTTGCTTCATAAGCAATATAAGCGGTTTCAAATGCTTTACCGTATAAATCATGCAAATCAGGGGTTTCATCGGGTGAAAAGAGTGTCCAGTCTTTATTTTCTTCAACACGTTTCATGAATAAGTCTGGAATCCAGTTGGCTGTATTCATATCGTGTGTTCTTCTGCGCTCATCCCCTGTGTTTTTACGTAATTCCAAAAATTCTTCAATATCTTTATGCCAGGTTTCAAGATACGCGCAAACAGCACCTTTTCGTTTGCCGCCTTGATTGACAGCAACCGTGGATGCATTCATAACATTCATGAAAGGAATAACACCGAGTGATTTACCATTTGTGCCTTTAATGCGTGCACCTAGGGCGCGCACATTGGTCCAGTCGTTACCTAAACCGCCAGCATATTTGGATAATAAGGCATTATCTTTAATGGCGCCGTAAATGCCGTCTAAATCATCTGGAACAGTGGTTAAATAACAGCTGGATAATTGTGGGCGCAACGTGCCTGAATTAAATAAGGTTGGGGTTGAACTCATGAAATCAAAGGAAGAAAGCAGATTGTAAAATTCAATGGCTCGCTTTTCTTTCTCTTTTTCTCTCATTGCAAGACCCATCGCAACACGCATGAAAAATGCTTGCGGCAATTCAAAGCGTGTATTTTCCCAGTGAATAAAATAGCGATCGTACAGTGTCTGTAAACCAAGGTACGTAAATTGCAAATCACGTTCTGGTTTGATGGCAGCGCTTAACTTGGCAAGATCAAATGTTTTTAAGGCTGGATCCAGTAATTCGTGCTTGATCCCTGCATCAAGATAAGCACGCAGGTAATCAGTGTATGCGTTGGTGTGATCAAGTGGTAACGCTAAAAATTGATAAGCTTCGCTGCGCAAATCATTCAGTAGTAGGCGTGCTGCAACATAACTGTAGTTAGGTTCTTTTTCAATTAAGATGCGCGCTGACATGACCAGTGCTTTATTGACTTCACTGACAGGTACGCGATCAAATAAATTGCGCTTGGTATCTTCAATAATAAGTTTGGCGGAAACATCGGTTAAACCGCTGCAAGCATGCTCAACTTGCGCATTAAGTGCTACAAAATCGAGTGGTTTGATGCTGCCATCAGCGTGTGTGACGTTTAACGTTGGTACTGTAGTTTGCGCTTTTTCACTGGCTTTTTGTGTTTGTTCACGCGCACGACGGCGTTCTTCACGATAGAGCACGTAGGCTTTTGCTACTTTATATTCGCCAGCACGCATGAGGGCGAGTTCTACCTGATCTTGGATTTCTTCGATGTGGATGGTGCCGCCACTTTGTAAACGGCGAGCAAAGATGTCAGCTATTCTTTGACTCAAGGCGGATACTTTATCGTAAATACGACTTGAACTGATGGCCGTATCTCCCTCGACGGCCAAAAATGCCTTAGTCATGGCAACGGCGATTTTATTGGCGTCGAAGGGGGTTACGGTGCCATTACGGCGAATAACCTTGATGTGTCCCGGCGCTGTTTGCGCGATATCAAATTGGGGTGGGCGAGTAATCTGTGATGTTGTCTGGATGTCCATGTTCTCTTTTCTCCGAACGAAAATCAAGTAATTCAAGGGTGTCAAGTTGTCTCGGCGACTTGTGGTCACAATACGTTTAAAACACTATATATGGTAGTTTTGTTAGTGTCATGAATACAAGATAAAGGATATTGAAAAAGATGGCAAGAGGAGAAAAACGCATTCTTCCATTTATTTTTCGAGGTGTATTTTTGTTTGCTAATTAGGGTCTCTTTGATAATTGGATTCGCAAGACAGGCCCTAATTGTTAGCACTAAAACTGGGTAATTTTCTCAAATCATAGGGTAGTTGACCCGTATTAGTAGTTGGCTTTTTATTAAACAAAGAGTGTGATCTTAAATTGATTGCACAGTTTTCGCTAATCGGGTGAGCGCCGTGATTGCGAACATGCTGCAACATCCCATCAAATGTTTTCATTTTGTCAGCAAGTGGTGGAGGGGTGAGGAAAGCTTTATCGAAGGTGGATTTACCATTGGTTGCAAAACCACCGGCAGCGTTTGTCCAGATAAAAGCTTGTACTAGCGCATTTGGGCTGCTGTCAGAAGAAACAAAAGCGATGTTTGGTCGTTTGACGATGCCTTTTGCAATGTTTTCAAGACTGCTGGCTGCCAAGACATTGCCTACGAATAAAAGTAGAGCGGCAGGAATTTGCTTAGGATGATAGTAAAGATGCTTTGCAGTGTCAACGAATACAGAACGTAAATCATAGGCTGAGGTGGAATAAAGAAAACCAGAAGAGAGTCCTGGAATACTGCCTAATCCACGTTGCAGCCAGGGGTTCCAATCGCTCAAGTCACCGCCTGAGATGAATCCTTTGAGGGTACCAAGACCATCAACCCCTTTTTGCATGAACGTCAAGCCAGGTATGATGAGCATAATGGCAGCGGCGCTTAAATCGCACGCCGTTAAAAAGCCATTTAGGAAGGTTTCAAACTTGCCAGGATCCGTGAGTAAATCAGGGTTACTTTTTGCATATTCTTCTAGTGCGTTTGCAAGCTCGATAATAATCTCATTAACATCGCTTGGTTCGGTAGCGGCTTCTTTATTTAATTTACGCAGTACCTCTTCAGTGGACGCTAGATACAGCAAGTTAACTTTTTCTTTATGAGACGGATTAAGATGATCTAATTGATGAACAAATTCTTTTTGTATGGTAATGGATTCGTCAAAATAATTTTTAATGCGATTGAGAAAACTCACTGTACCAACGTAGCGGGTAGCGACTAAAACACCGAAATTTAATAGTGCGGCGCCACCGGCTAATAGTTCACCCAGGAACGTGCCCGGAAAAAAATGAAAGGCAGCGTAGGCGACGGCCGAAGCACCGATTGCGCCGCCAATCCCGAATAATATATACGTGATATTGCTCATGGGTTGCAGCCGGAATCCTTTGATATTCAACCAGAAGGTTTGAAACGATAAAGGGAAAAATAAGCGATTCATGATGGTGTTAATGCCAAGTGATGAAGCGGCATTAGCTAGTGAGTGCGTGAGTTTCATAGGGGATAGGGAGCGCCACCATGAGGCTTGTACGATATCTTTCGGCTCAGCCCCAGTGGGTGCAACAAATGCGTTTATCACCGAGGGTGCTGCAGCAACTAATGCAAGCGCCAGCATAGGTATGCTTTTAAGCTGGCGTAAGCCAAAAGCGAACCAGCTTTCAGGTTCGGTGCTTGGTTTAAGCGTTGGATCCAGGTCTTCCGCTTTGGCGAGTAATTCATCTTCTGGGTCAAAATCTTCCTTGGGGTCATTCAAAAAGGACGGATCATCGTGAGTTGGCATATCCTCAAAGGTGATATGGATGTCGTTATCTTGCCCTTTGCTTTCATCACTTGGGTAAGTGCTGTTATCGAGTGGACTGGCAAAGTAAACACGGGATTTTTTACTTTCCACGGATGAGCGAGCGGATGACATAACAAAATTCCTATTATTTCATTTAGTTAGAATTAGGGTTAATTTATTCGTATCTTGGGAGGGTTATTTTAAAACAACTCTACGAAAAATGCCATCCAACTTGTAGGATATCATCCATAGTGGTACTAGCACTCAGATTTTGCCAAATCAATCAATGATATTTGACAGGTGGGTGCGCCCCTCATACAATGCGCCCCATGATAGAGAAGTTAATACCCGAGCAAATCGATCCCTTTCGCTACGCAGAGCAGAGTTTGCGCCTATCTGGCGTGGTTCGCCTCGCAGATATGCCGCGCCTTGCAGAAAATGCTGAAAAGGGCGGGGCCGTGACGGCGGAGCTCGCCTTTGGCCGCGATGAGCAGGGCGTCACCTATTTAAAGGGCCACCTTAAAACCCAGCTCACTTTGACCTGCCAACGTTGTATGGAACCCTTTACTTATGCGATAATGTCCGACTTTGTCCTTGGTATAGTGAATAGCCTGGATGAAGTTGATGCCTTACCAGGGCACTATGAGCCGGCACTCGTTAAAGAAGGAAGTCTTGCGCTCAAGGATTTGATTGAAGATGAAGTTATTTTGAATTTACCAATTATACCACGGCATGCGCCTCATGATTGTAAAGTCAAAATGCCTTTATCGACGGTAAGTGGAGAGGCGGATAAAGCCGAAAATCCATTTCAGGTGTTGGCATCGCTAAAGCACAAACAAAAGTAGTATTTTTTTAGGTGGGGAGTTTATAAATGGCTGTTCAAAAATCACGTGTCACTCGATCAAGACGTGGCATGCGCCGTGCACATGATGCATTAAGTGGGCCAACCTTGGCTGTCGATAAGACAACGGGTGAAACGCATCGTAGACATCATGTAAGCCCAGATGGTTATTATAAAGGTCGCCAGGTAGTTGAGGCGGCAACCGTTGCTGACGATAGCGACGAAGAGTAAACCGATTGACTGCAATCATTACGATAGCAATTGATGCGATGGGTGGCGATTACGGTCCCTCCGTAACGCTGCCCGCTGCGCTGCAAGTGTTAGCGCTGCATCCCCAGCTTCATTTGATTTTGGTGGGTAATGAAGATGAATTGCGCGGTATGCTTGCTTCTTACCGTTACGATACCGCAAGGCTTTCCATACACCATGCAACACAAAAAGTTGAAATGGATGAATTGCCATCGCATGCGCTGCGTAACAAAAAAGATTCTTCCATGCGCCTTGCGATTAACCTTGTTAAAGAGGGAAGCGCGCAAGCTTGTGTGAGCGCTGGTAATACCGGAGCGTTGATGGCAACTGCTCGTTTTGTCTTGAAAACCTTGCCTGGTATTGATAGGCCGGCGATTATTTCCACCTTCCCGACGTATGATCCCAATAAAAATGCGCGTGTACTGGATTTGGGTGCAAACGTTGATTCAAGCGCTGAAAATCTGCTGCAATTTGCGGTCATGGGGTCTGTATTAGCATCGGCTGTCGATAATATTAAAAACCCAAGCGTTTATTTGCTAAATATCGGTGAAGAAGAAATCAAAGGTAATGAGCAAGTCAAAAAAACGGCCCAATGGCTATCAGATGCAAAAATTATTAATTATGCTGGCTACATCGAAGGGGATGCACTTTTTCAAGGTGAGGCAGATGTGATTGTGTGCGATGGTTTTGTTGGTAATGTTGCACTCAAAACCACCGAAGGCGTTGCGATTTTTATCGCAAAATTAATGAAAAACGCATTTATGCGTAATTGGCTAACCAAATTAGTTGGCCTGCTAGTTAAACCCATTTTAAAGCCCGTTGCAAAACGCGTTGATCCAGCCCGCTATAACGGCGCAAGCTTGATTGGTTTGCAGGGAACTGTCATCAAGAGTCATGGTGGTGCTTCTATTTACGGTTTTGCGAATGCAATTAAAGAAGCCATGATAGAAGCAGAAAAAAATGTACCAGAACGCATCAAACACCAAGTCGAAGCTTTATTAAAGTCATCATCCCCTTCATCAGATGAGTGATCTCTCATGATTTACAGTAAAATTTTAGGTACGGGGAGTTATCTTCCTAAACGCATTCTTACCAATGCTGATTTAGAAAAAATGGTGGATACCACGGATGCGTGGATTGTTGAGCGCACAGGCATCAAACAACGTCATCTTGCAGCGCCTGATGAAAATGCAGTGACCTTGGCAGAAGAAGCTGGTCGTGCGGCCTTAGATGCCGCGGGAGTGAAACCGGCTGAGATTGAAATGATTATTGTTGCTTCAACAACGCCGCAGATGGTTTTCCCAAGTACTGCTTGCTTATTACAAGATCGTTTTGGCATTGCGGGTTGTCCTGCTTTTGATTTAAATGCCACGGCTTGTGCTGGTTTTATGTATGGTTTTAGTATTGCTGATCAGTACATCAAGACGGGCGCCATTAAAAATGCGTTAGTCATTGGTAGTGAGCTCATGTCACGCATCGTGGATTGGAATGATCGCAGTACGTGCGTTTTGTTTGGTGATGGTGCGGGTGCCGTGGTATTGGGTGCGAGCTCTGAACCTCACGTGTTATCGACGCATTTGCACGCGGATGGAACGCATAAAGATGTGTTGTATCTTCCATTGGGAACGAGTAAAACACCTAGCCTTGAAACGGTCAAAATGACAGGGAATGCGTTATTTAAATTAGCGGTCAATAAATTGGGCGACCTTTTTGATGAAACGCTAGCGGCCAATCATATCCAAAAAAGTGAAGTCGATTGGTTGGTGCCGCATCAGGCGAATATTCGCATTATTCAGGCGATGGCGAAAAAGCTGTCGCTGCCCATGGACCGTGTCACGATTACTCTAGATAAACAAGGTAATACATCAAGTGCTTCCATTCCACTCGCGTTGGATGCAGCCGTGCGCGATGGGCGAATCAAACGTGGACAATTATTAATGATGGAAGGATTTGGCGGTGGACTTGCCTGGGGTTCTGCACTAGTCAGGTATTAAAAAGAGGTTGATAGCATGTTTCGCAATGACATTTTTAAAGATAAGGTGGCCCTTGTGACAGGTGCGAGCCGCGGCATTGGTCAGGGGATTGCACTTGCACTGGGTCGTGAAGGCGCGACAGTGATTGGGACTTCGACCACGCAGGAAGGGGCGGCTCGTATTACTGAGATCTTTAACAATGAAGGTATTGCTGGTAGGGGGATGGTTCTTAACGTCACAGCGCCTGAATCAATCGATGTATTGCTCGCTGCGATCAAAACGCATTACGGCGTCATTAGCATTTTGGTGAATAACGCAGCGATTACCCAGGATAATATTTTCTTGCGTATGAAAGAAGATGAATGGTCCAAGGTCATCGAAACAAACCTTAATTCAGTGTATAGGCTCACCAAAGCCTGTATTCGCGATATGTTGAAAGCCCGTTTCGGCCGCATTATCAACATAGGTTCAGTGGTTGGCACAACAGGCAATCCGGGACAAGCAAATTATGCAGCGGCAAAGGCGGGGGTCATTGCCTTTGGTAAATCCGTTGCCCTAGAAGTTGGTTCAAGGGATATCACGATTAATACCGTATCGCCTGGCTTTATTGGTACGGATATGACGAATGCCTTGACCGATGAGCAGCGTGAAGCCATCTTCCAGCGCATTCCCATGCAAAAGATTGGCGATATACAAGATGTTGCCGCCGCTGTTGTCTTTTTAGCATCGCCTTATGCCGGGTATATCACTGGGCATACGCTGCATGTGAACGGTGGTATGTATATGAATTAATGGCGGTATAGCGCCATGAGATGAAATTCTATCTTGCAAGTTGGTGGATTTTGACTAAACTAGCACCCATTATCGTTTTTTTTAGAGGATACTTAAATGGCTATCAATACCAGTGAAATCGAATCACGCGTTAAGAAAATCGTCGTTGAACAGTTAGGGGTAAAAGAAGATGAAGTCAGCACTGATGCATCCTTTGTGGATGATTTAGGCGCGGATTCATTAGATACCGTTGAATTAGTCATGGCGCTCGAAGAAGAATTCGAAACTGAAATTCCAGACGAAGAAGCTGAAAAAATCGTAACGATCAAAGATGCTGTTAGCTATATCGTCAGCCACATGGAAAAAGAAACCAAAGCAGGCTAACACGGCTTTCTTATACCGTGTTTGATAGACAACCAGCAGAGATAGAAAAAAGGGGACCTAGGTTTGACTAAACGGCGTGTGGTAGTGACAGGATTAGGGCTAATTACTCCTCTTGGTCAGGAGGTAGAGACGACCTGGAAGGCGATACTAGCGGGCAAGAGCGGCGTTGCATCGATTGATCATTTCGATGCGTCAGACTTAAACTCCAAGATTTGCAGCCGGGTAAAAAATTTTGATGCCTCACTCTATATGCCGGAAAAAGAAGCCCGAAAGCGCGACAGTTTCATCCAATACGGGATGGCGGCCGCGATCCAGGCTATCGCAGATTCAAACCTGACGGTGACTGACGAAAATGCGGGGCGGATTGGTCTTGCCGTTGGTTCTGGCATCGGTGGCTTGCCTTTTATTGAAAAGAGCCACAGTACGTTACTTCAATCTGGTCCGCGCCGAATTTCTCCTTTCTTTATTCCAGGCGCTTTAATCAATATGATATCGGGCAACCTCTCTATCCAGTTTGGTATGAAGGGCCCTAATATTGCGCTCGTTTCTGCATGCACGACAGGTACGCATAATATCGGTCTTGCGGCGCGAACCATTGCCTATGGCGATGCTGATGTCATGGTGGCAGGTGCCGCCGAAATGGCAACCACCAAGCTTGGTATTGCTGGTTTTGCCGCGATGCGTGCTTTATCAACACGCAATGATGAACCTGAAAAGGCTAGCCGTCCATGGGACAAAGGCCGCGATGGTTTTGTGCTCGGCGATGGTGCTGGTGTTTTAGTATTAGAAGAATATGAGCATGCCAAGGCAAGAGGCGCTAAAATTTATGCCGAACTCATCGGTTTTGGCATGAGCGCTGATGCGCATCACATGACATCCCCTGATCCAGATGGCAAGGGTGCGGCTGCTTCCATGTCAGCGGCGATTAAAGATGCTGGTATAGAGCCAGAGCAAATCCAATACATTAACGCGCACGCCACCTCAACACCAACCGGCGATGAACTCGAAATAAAAGGCATTAAGCGCAGCTTTGGCGAACATGCTTATCGATTAGCGGTCAGTTCTACAAAGTCGATGACCGGACATCTTCTGGGCGCTGCTGGTTCAGTTGAAGCTATTTTTTCGATTCTTGCGATTCGTGATCAAGTGGCACCGCCAACCATCAACCTGGATGATCCAAGCGAAAGTTGTGACTTAAATCTTGTACCGCATGTGGCGCAAAAAATGCCGTTACAAATGGCCATGTCAAACTCCTTTGGGTTTGGCGGCACAAATGGAACATTGATTTTTAAGAAGCCTGAATAGAGCATTGATTTAACGCTGTAGCAACCGCTACAATCGAGGTGTATGAAAAAACCAACGCCTCTTCAGTTCAAGCTTATCGTTTCTTTGGCATGCCTTTTCGCTGTCTTCTTTATCTATACGATTTTTTTTCCTATCGTCACAAAAGAAGCGGGGGTGACTTATTTCCTTGTGCGGGGCACGTCAAAAACAGCACTGATCACTGATTTAGCTAATCAAGGATTAATTAGACAGCGCTGGTTGTTTTCTATTTATAGTTTCCCGCATCGCAGCTCACAAATTAAAGCGGGTGAATATGTTTTTCCGAAAGGCGCATCACCGGCATCCATTTGGCGACAAGTGATAAGCGGTAAAGGGTTGCATTATCGAACCATGACGATCATACCCGGTTGGTCATTCAAGCAAGTGCGCGAAGCATTAGCGAAAACAGATGGCTTGGTAAGTGAAATCACCAAAATGGATAATCAAACCATCATGGCTTATTTTGGCGAGGCGAATCTTTCGCCAGAAGGCCAGTTTTTTCCTGATACGTATTTCTTTACGAGAAATGACACCGATTTAAGCGTGCTTAAGCGCGCGTATCGTCTTATGCAGGATCATTTAACCAAGGCGTGGAATACTCGAACACCTGATTTACCATTCGGTAATGCGTACGAAGCATTGATAGCCGCGTCTTTGGTTGAAAAAGAAGCGTATTTAGCGTCAGAGCGGCCAAGGATCGCCGGTGTTTTGGTGAATCGATTGCAAAAAGCCATGCCATTGCAGTTTGATCCAACGATTATTTTTGGCATGGGCGATTTCTACGATGGAACGATCAGTAAGCAGGATTTAGTAACCGATACGCCTTACAATACGTACGTGCATAAAGGGTTGCCGCCAACACCGATTGCCATACCAAGTGCGGCATCGATTAACGCCGTTCTGCATCCGGATGTGACTGATTACTTATATTTTGTAGCGAAAGGTGATGGCGGTCATCAATTTTCAAAGACATTAGAAGAACATAACAAGGCCGTTTTGAAAGTAAACACACAGGGCAGTGGTTATTTTAATGGAGCGTTGATTCGGCGACAGCTTGAAACGCTGCTAGAGATAAAACATGGTTAAAGGCAAACTGATTACGATTGAAGGGGGTGAGGGCGCAGGCAAAAGCACGGCACTGGCCTTTATTAAACGCTATTTTTTACAGCGTCAGATAAATTGTCTTTTTACGCGTGAACCGGGCGGCACAGAGATTGCAGAGCAGATTCGCCAACTCATTCTTCACGCATTAAGCGATGAATCTGTTTTGCCAGAAACCGAATTATTACTCATGTTTGCTGCGCGCGCGCAGCACATCAAAACCTGTATTCTGCCCGCGCTAGAAAGCGGTCAGTTTGTTGTTTCAGATCGCTATGTTGATGCGAGTTACGCTTATCAAGGCGGTGGACGTGGAATGGATAACCAGTACATCACTATGCTGGATAAATGGATTGTTGGCGATGTTTGTCCCGATTTAACGTTGTTATTTGATATTGATCCCGTGCTTGGATTCGAGCGCACAAAAAATCGTGGCGCAAGCCATGATCGAATCGAACGTGAAAAGATAGCTTTTTTTAAGCGCGTGCGAGAACGTTATCTTGAGCGAGCTCAAAATGATAGAGGGCGTATTAAAATAATTGATGCTAGTCAAACAGTCGCTTCAGTGGAAAAGCAACTAGAAGCGGTCCTTGATGCCTTTATGATGACGGTGTAACGGATGAGCATTTTTCCCTGGCAGAAAAAACAATGGCAACAATTAATTGAAGCAAAGAACGCAAATCATTTGCCGCACGCCTTACTGTTCACTGGATTGCAAGGCATGGGAAAAGCAAGTTTTGCGCTGCAGTTTGCACGCGCGCTCTTGTGTCAACAACCAACCAGTGAAGCATTTGCTTGCGATGCTTGTCATGCTTGCAGACTTCAGCTTGGCGGTGTACATCCCAATGTAATCCAGGTAAGACCGGAAACAGCGGGCCATCCCATTAAGGTGGATCAAATTCGTGAAGCAGGCGAATTTGTTTGTCATTCCGCGTTGCAAGGCCAATACCGAATCGTGCTGATTGATCCTGCCAATAATATGAATATCAATGCCGCGAATGCATTATTAAAAACACTGGAAGAGCCGCCGGCAGACGTCGTTATTATCTTGATTAGTGATCAACGGCATCGTTTGCCAGCAACTATTTTGAGTCGTTGTCAGCAAGTGAGCTTTGCGAGACCGCCCATGCATGAGGCGCTTCAGTGGCTAGAAACAAAAGCGCTAGAAACAAAAGCGCTAGAAACAAAACCGGCATTACCGGCGGCCACCGCATTGCGATTAACGGATGGTGCGCCACTCGCGGCATTGCAGTTAATAGAAGCGGATGCGCTGCTTCCGCGCGATGCATTATTTCAAGCGATTCATTCAGTGGTGATGCAAAAAGGAGATCCCATTAAATTAGCCGCAACTTTTCAAGCCATGGATAGCATCGTATTTATTGATTTCATGTTGCGATTTATCCAGGATTGCTTGCGTTTACAGTTAGGCGATGAACTTGAGCCAATGGAAGATAAAGCAAGTGTCACGCAGTTGCTCGACATCACAGCGAAAATATCGCGCGAACGTAATATAAAATTACTCGATCAATTACAAGCGATGCGAAAGCAAATCAGTCAAGGCATTAATTTGAATAAGCAGCTTGTTGTTGAAAATACCATGTTGGCTTTTCTGGAATAATTATGTTTTTAGTGGATTCACATTGCCATTTAAATTTACTGGGATTAGAGAGCCAGCAAGAAATTGCAAATGTCATCGCACGTGCCGAAAAAAGTGGCGTGCGATTTTTTTTAAATGTGTGCGTTGATCTTCTCGGTTTTCCTGCGGTGCTGAAAACTGCAGAAGCCTTTCCATCGGTTGCTGCATCCGTTGGTTTGCATCCGAACGAGCAAGCGGAAACCATCGATACGGATACATTAATGAAGTTGGCTCAGCATAAAAAAGTCGTGGCGATTGGTGAAACCGGGCTTGATTATTATCGTTCAACCGGTGATTTACATTGGCAGCATGAGCGCTTCAGGATGCATATCCGTGTTGCGAAAGCCCTGCAGTTGCCGCTTATTGTGCATACAAGAGCAGCGAAAGAAGATACACTACGCATCATGCGAGAAGAAAACGCAGAGGATGTAGGCGGCGTGATGCACTGTTTTAGTGAGGATTGGGAAACGGCAAAAGCGGCGCTTGATTTGAATTTTTATATTTCCCTTTCTGGTGTTGTCACATTTAAAAACGCCATCACGACGCAACTGGTTGCTAAAGAAGTTCCTATTGATCGCCTATTGATTGAGACAGATTCACCTTATCTTGCGCCGCACCCACATCGCGGTAAGCCAAATGAACCGGCTTATATCAGTTTGACGGCTGCCTATATGGCGAGTTTACGCAATATGGCACTGGATGATTTTGCAGTGCATACGACGAATAATTTCTTTACTCTGTTCAAAGGAGCAGTGAGACCTTATGTTTAGACCAGCTGCGCTTTTTATTGGGCTACGCTATACGCGAGCTAAAAAGCGAAATCACTTTATCTCATTTATTTCCGCGGTTTCCATGATTGGTATCGCTTTGGGCGTCACTGTTTTAATTACCGTTTTGTCAGTGATGAATGGTTTTGATCGCGAAATTAAAAATCGTGTTTTTAGTATGGTTTCACCGATCACGATTAGTAGTGTCAATGGTAAGGTAGCTGATTGGCCTCTCTTGCAGGAATCATTGAAGCGCTACAAAGTAGTAAAAGCGTCCGCACCGTTTGTCACGGGCGAAGTGTTATTGCATGGTAATGGCCCTGTGCAGCCTGCGTTATTGACTGGCGTGTTGCCGTTGCAAGAAAAAAACTTGACCCAATTACCAAGTAAAATGGTACGAGGTCAATTAACCGATTTACGCGCCGGCGAATTTGGTATTGTGCTCGGTGAAAATCTTGCTGAGCTGCTTGATGTTGGTTTGGGTGATAAAGTCACCGTGTTTACACCGCAAGTATCCATTTCACCAGCCGGCGTGATTCCGCGTGCAAAACGATTTACGGTGGTTGGTATCTTTAACGCTGGCAGTGGATTTGGTTTTGATCGTGCGCTTGGTTTTATACAATTAAATGACGCGCAAAAGTTATTTGGTTTTGGCGATGATGTCACTGGGCTGCATGTTAATGTCGATAATGTTTTTTCAGCACCTTTGTTTGCTCAGCAATTGATGAATGAGCTATCAGAAAGCGCCAGTGTTTCGACCTGGGCTGATCAGTTTGGTGAGTTTTTTAGAGCAGTGCAATTAGAAAAAACAATGATGTTTATTATTCTTTTGTTGATTATCGCCGTTGCCGCTTTTAATTTGGTTTCAACGCTTATGATGGTCGTCAGTGAAAAAGAAGCTGATATCGCGATTTTAAGAACGTTTGGTGCGACCCCACGCATGATTATGCAAGTCTTCATGATTCAGGGTGGTATTGTTGGAATTTTGGGAACCTTACTTGGTGTCATTGGGGGCATAACGTTAGCGCTTAATGTAACCACCATTGTCAATGTCATTGAACATGTTTTTCATGTGCAATTTCTCTCATCGAATGTTTACTTTGTGAATTATCTTCCGTCTGAAATTGAATGGTCGGATGTATTGAAAATCAGTCTTGCATCCTTGTCATTGAGTTTAGTGGCAACTATTTATCCTGCATGGAGTGCTTCTAAAACTGACCCAGTGGAGTCGTTGCGATATGAATAATCCTATATTAGCGTGTCAAGGCTTAGGTAAAAAGTATTCTGATGGTACGGCCAACATTGAAGTGTTGCGTCAGATCGATTTGGAAGTCGCGGCATCTGAATTAATCGCCATTATGGGCGTCTCCGGTTCGGGTAAAAGCACCTTATTGCATTTATTGGGCGGATTAGATAAACCGACGTCCGGCCATGTCACCTTGGCCGGCAAAAATTTGCAGCACGTTACTGAAATTGAAAAATGTGAATTGCGTAATCGACATTTAGGTTTTGTTTATCAATTTCATCATCTATTGCCAGAATTCACCGCATTAGAAAATACGGGCATGCCGCTATTAATTCGTGGTGAAAAACCTGCGATGATACGCGAAAAAGCAGCTCATTTATTAGAACAAGTTGGCTTGGAAAAACGCATGTATCATCGATTGAGTCAACTATCAGGCGGCGAGCGACAGCGCGTTGCGATTGCTAGAGCGCTTGTTTCTGATCCGCTTTGTGTGCTTGCTGATGAACCAACGGGTAATTTAGATCCGCACAATGCAGACCGCGTATTAGAACTCTTTATTAATTTACAACAAAAGCATCATACCAGTGTCGTCATGGTGACACATGATCCGAATATCGCAAAGCGCGCGCAACGCATGCTGAAGATAGAGGAAGGCGTGTTGGTCGCGGTGTCGTAGTATTGTTGAATAAATAAAGCGACATTTTCACGTTGGGTGGATTCATCCACCCGACAATATTTCGTATAAGTTCGGTTAACCGAACCTATACAATATCTCAGGTTATCCTTATGTTTCTATATACCATTGCCTTTTTGGCGGGTGATGTTTATTTACAATTTTTTTCGCATCTACCCAACGCGTTATATGTATATACAATACTTTTTGTGAGTGTGTTGTTGTCTATTGTATTCACGCGCTATCGTTACTATCTGAATATTATGACGGCATTTGTGCTGGGATTTTCTTATAGCTACTGGTATGCATCCTCCACCTTAGCTTGGTCGCTGCCTGCTTATTTAGAAGGAAAGCCATTGTTGATCAGCGGTTATATCGCATCAATACCAGTGACAGATGATTGGCAAACTAACTTTATCGTTGATTTAGAAACACGACAGTATGATTCAGAGCTAGTAAAGCAAAAGGCGAAAATTCATTTGGCGTGGCGTGGAGAAGTGCCGCCGCTAATGGTAGGTGATAAATGGCAATGGGTAGTTCGCTTAAAGCGCATGCATAGCACACAAAATCCTGCTGGCTATGATTATGAAGCATGGGCTTTGCAACATGGAATTCGTGCGAAAGGTTATGTTATTTCAAGCAATCAGAATCAATTAATAGCAAGCCACACGGCGCATCACTTAATCAATCAATGGCGACAAAAACTAAATGAAAAATTGCAGCATTACTTACCTGATTCACCAACCTCCCCTTGGTTAACAGCATTAATACTTGGTGAGCGTCATCAAATTGCACCTGCTGATTGGGAAGTGTTACGCGCAACGGGTACGAACCATTTAATGGCTATTGCAGGCCTTCATATTGGTATTCTCGCGGGATTTGTGCATTTTCTATTTTCATTTTTATGGCGGCGTAGTGAGCGATTGATGTTATGGTGTCCGACGTCCATTGCGGCAAGTGTCGCTGCATTGGTGGCAGCTATTTTTTATAGTTTGCTCGCTGGTTTTTCGTTACCAACACAACGCGCCGCTATTATGTTAAGTGTTTTTGTCATCTTATTAGTCTGTCGTCGGCAAATTAATGCGTGGCATGCATGGTCGATGGCATTGTTAGTCATATTATTATTGAACCCACTCAGTGTGTTAAGTGAAAGTTTTTGGTTGTCATTTGGAACTATTGCACTCATTATTTATGGTATGGGTGGACGACTTGCACCGCGTGGTTGGTGGTGGAAGTGGGGAAGAACACAGTGGATCATTGGCGTCGGTTTGATACCATTCTCCTTATTATTTTTTCAAGAAATGTCGCTCATTTTATTTATCGCAAACACCGTTGCTATCCCCTGGCTTGGTTTTTTTATTTTGCCATTTTGTTTTTTGAGCACACTTTTTTTATTTTTAATACCAAATTTCGCAAGCATTTTATTAGGGATAGCAGATAAAAGTCTTGGTGGGTTATGGATGTTTCTGACTTTTTTATCTCATTTGCCGCATGCAACGTGGCACCACGCTATACCGAATGTTTGGATATTCGTTTCTGCTTTCATCGGCATACTATTGCTGCTTTTGCCAAGCGGTGTACGCGGTCGATTATTAGGTGTGCTTTGGCTTTTGCCATTGCTATTAGTAAAAGCACCAGTGCCTGCATCAGGCGGTGTCTGGTTGACAATGCTTGATGTCGGGCAAGGATTGTCACTCGTTGTGGAAACACAGTCACATGTATTGGTTTACGATGCAGGTGCAAGTAATCCTCGCGGTCTTGATATGGGTGAGAGTGTGGTGCTGCCTTATTTACGCTTCATCGGTGCTGAACGAATTGATAAACTAGTCTTGAGTCATGGTGATAATGATCATATGGGTGGTGCCAAAAGTTTACTTAACCATTTTCCAGTATTAGGTATAGAAACGAGTACGCCCGATAAAATAAAGCCATTTTATGCTAACTATTGTCTTTCTGGCGAGACATGGGAATGGGATCACGTGCGTTTTCGTTTTTTATACCCAGAAAAGAAAGCGCCTTATCTTGGCAATGATAGTTCGTGTGTTTTACAAATTGATAATGGTGAGCAAAGTATTTTATTGACCGGTGATATTGAAAAATTAGCTGAAAAAAATCTGTTAGAAACGGATAGCGAGCGATTACGAGCGACGATTCTTACCGCGCCGCATCATGGTAGCCGCACCTCAGGCTTGCTCGCTTTTATTCGCGCAGTAGAACCGCGCTATGTTTTATATTCAACTGGCTATCGCAATCGCTATCATTTTCCACATCCATCCATTATTAAACGCTACAATGAAGCAGATTCAATCGGATTGAATACGGCAAAGACGGGTGCTATCCAATTTAAAATTGAAAAATATAATCCGGTCTTATTGCCAGATTTATTTAGAGTGACGCATCATCGTTATTGGATGGATTGAATGGTCTATTTTGTTGCTGCCTTGTCCCTTTTACCGTGGATAAGCAGATCAATCGCCATCAAAAGCGCTGTATTATCAATGGGTTTTTCGAAGGAAACCGAGGCGCCCAGGGTTTCAGAGAGATCAAGATAGCCGGTGGGATCAAGGCGTCCGCCGCCAGAGATGGCAATAATTTCAAGGTCGGGCTGGCGATTTTTGACTTCGGAGATGAGCGTGATGCCGCTTTTTTTCGGCATGATGATATCAGTGACCATGATATCCGGTTTTTCCGTCCGCAAAAGCGAGGTTGCTTCTTCGCCGTTTGTCGCTGGAATTACTTGATGTGAAGCGCGTTGCAAGACTTGGGTCAACATGTCGCGCACGAGCTCATCATCTTCAACCAGTAGTATTTTGGCCATGGTGTTCTCCTTGTTGCTCGCTGTGGTCTTGCTCAGGTAATAATATCGTAAATTTAGCGCCGCGTCCCAAGAGGCTTTCCACACTGATTTCCCCCCGGTGTTCTTTGATAATAGTATGTACAATTGATAAGCCAAGCCCCGTCCCTTTGCCAACTTCTTTGGTGGTAAAGAAGGGCTCAAAAATGCGTTCCATGGTGGGTTGATCCATGCCATGCCCTGTGTCAACAATATCAATTCGACAGTAAGGTTGCGCTTCATTTGCAGGGAATGCTTTTAGGAGGGGATCATTCGCCGGAATGCGTGATAAATAGATAGTAATCTGGCCTTCGTCATCCATGGCATCCACGGCGTTATTAATAATATTCACGAAAATTTGGTGGAGCTGGGTTTGATTGGCCAGTATCCAAGGGTCGATTTCTGGCTCAAATTTGATGGTAACGCTTGCTGGGATCGTGGGTCGTAACAGGCTTAAGGCGGCTTCTATCGTCTTTCGTAAGTTAACCACGTCATGCTGGTGGTGTTGTCTGCGGCTAAAGGCAAGAATTCGTGACACTAGCTCTTGACCGCGTGCAGTGGCTTCCAGGACTTTACCTAAGTTTTTATAAACGGTGCTTTCTTTATCGACATCGTCGCGCGCCATTTCAATGTAGCCAATGATGGCATAAAGGATATTGTTGAAATCATGTGCGATGCCGCCAGCGAGTGTGCCTATCGCTTGCAGTTTTTGGCCCTGCCGCAATGCTACCTCAAGCTTTTGTTTGCTTTCTTCAACTTCTGCGCGTTCGCTGATTTCCTTGCGTAAACTTTCGTTGGTTTCATCGAGTGAGCGGGTGCGTGCTTTTGCAAGCAGAGCAGTTTTGGTAATGATGGCAAGCAATAATGAAATAAGTGCGCCGATAACGAAGCTAAGCCAAGGCAAATGATGTTTAATGGCGTCAAGAAGATCAAGATAGGCTTCGATATGATAGCCAAGAAAATGGGCAAAAATAGCTGAAAGCACGATACCAGTCAGTGCGACCAGGAAAGGTAGCCATTCTTTACGCAGATTTTTACCATCCATAAAAAATCTTAAAAAACTGGTACATATCGGTAGGATAATCGATTTAGAATAGGGAATCTACAGCGGTATATCGGCGGTGACCGCTGGCAGAGGTTATAGTTAGAATAGGTGACCCATGGATTTGTATCACTTTTATGCGAAAAACATGGCATAATAAGACGCAATTAAGTAGGGATATAAGCTAATGCAGCTTTCGAAAATTAAACTGGCCGGTTTTAAATCATTTGTTGATCCAACCAGCATCATGCTGCCCAGCAACCTGGTTGCCGTTGTGGGCCCGAATGGTTGTGGCAAGTCGAATATCATTGATGCAGTGTCTTGGGTGATGGGTGAGAATTCGCCTAAATATCTGCGTGGCGAAGCCTTGACCGATGTCATCTTTAATGGTTCAAGTGCCCGTAAACCCGTGGGACAAGCGTCTGTTGAGCTGGTATTCGATAACCAGGATGCATCACTTGGTGGTGAATACGGCAAGTTTACAGAAGTTTCAATAAAGCGCACCATTAATCGTGATTCCGATTCTATCTACTCAATCAACGGCGTCCGTTGCCGTAAGCGCGATATTATTGATATTTTCCTGGGTACCGGGTTGGGACCGCGTAGTTATTCTATTATCGGTCAAAACATGATCAATAGAATTATTGAGGCTAAACCAGAAGATTTGCGCGGCTATCTCGAAGAAGCGGCTGGCATTTCAAAATACAAAGAGCGGCGCCACGAGACAGAACTGCGTATTCGTCACACCAAAGATAATTTAGCTCGCGTGAATGATTTACGCGGTGAGCTAGAAAAGCAACTAGCCCATTTAAAATACCAAGCCAATGTGGCTGAAAAATTCAAAGCATTAAAGCAACAAGAACGCGTGTTGCGTGCTGAATATTACACTATTCAATGGCGCTTATTAGATGCACGTATTGTTGATGCGACGCTGCAAATTCAGCGTACGGAAACATCGCTTGAAGGTCGTCAAAGTGAACTCGGTACGACAGAACGGGAATTAGAGCAGGCACGGCACGAACAACGCGCAGCTCAAGATGCCTTCCAGGAAGTGCAGCGTCGATATTATGCAACAGGTAATGAAATCACCCGTATTGAACAGGAAGTATCGCATCAACAAGAAAGACAAGCACAATGGGAACATGATCTGGCGCAGGCTGACCAGGATTGGCAATCCGTTAAAGATGAGATGGATAGTGCAGAAGATGAATTGCGTGAGTTTAACCAGGCGGTGGAAGCACTGCAACCTCAGTATCAATCTGCATTGAATGAATTCACTGTGTCGCAAAAAGAACTGAGCACAGCGGAAGAAGCCATGCATACGTGGCAGAACCGTTGGGATGAGTTTAACCAGTTATCTGCAAAAACAGCGCAAACCGCTCAGGTTGAAAAAACGCATATTCAGCATTTAGAGCAACGTATCGCTGCTTTGCGACGACGGCAAGAACAATTAGAAAGCGACTTGGGGCAAATTAATTTTTCAGACTTAAATGAAGAAATCGACGCGTTTTCCAAGAAATCCTATGATGTCAGTGATAAAGTAGAATTTCAGGGTAAAAAACTCGCTGAAATACGCCGTGAAGTTGAAACCATACAAGCAGCTCAACTGGATTCCAATAATCACCTCGATAAAGTGCGCAGCGAATTACAGCGCTTGCGTGGACAGCAAGCATCCCTTGAAGCCTTGCAGCAAACAGCGCTTGGTCAGCGTGATCATTCGACATTGCCATGGATTCGAGAACGCAAGCTAGAAAAAAACTCACGCCTTGCACAACAGATTCAAGTGGAAGCGGGCTGGGAAGTAGCTTCTGAAAAAGTCTTGGGTTTTTGCTTGCAAGCCATTTGCGTTGATGGTTTTGACGAGGTAGCAGCGCACCTCAAGCAATTTAAATCAGGCAAGCTCTGTCTTTTTACGCCGAATGCGAATGAGCAAACGGTGAAGCGTCATCATTCAGCGACTTTATTGCTTGATAAAATCAAAGCGCCGTGCTCATTGACCTCATTACTTGCTGGTATTTATGTCGCGGATAATCTGGATGAAGCACTAAAACTATGTGAATCACTTGAGGCGCATGAATCGGTGGTCACGCGCGATGCTGTTTGGGTGAATCGCTCATGGCTTAAAATATTACGTGAAGAAGATCCAGCAGCCGGTGTTTTCCAGCGTGAACAAGAATTAAAGCAGTTAACGAGTCGTATTGTAGAGCTTGAGGCGACGCAAAAAGAATTGGAAAGGAAAATCCTTGATCGTCGTGAGCAATTGCGCGCTTTAGAAAGTAAGCGCGATGAATCGCAGCAAATCTATGGACAACTACAGGCACAAGCCGCGCAAATTAATGCGGAGCAAAAAATGAAGCAGGCGCGTCTTTCGGAATTAAAGACGCAATATGATCGTTTGCTTAAAGAGCAAAATGAATGTATGCATCAATTAAAGCAAACAGAATCTGAACTGGTTCAAGCGCAATCACTGTGGGAAAAAGCAGATAAAGATCAAGCGACGCATGCTAAGGCGCGCGCTGGTTTGGTGGAGGAGCGTGAAAAAGCACGCCAGGAAGTACATGAATTGCGTGATATGGTACGTGTTAAACAACAGCGTGTGCACGAATTAGAAATGCGATTGCAAACATCACGTTCACAAGTCGCTGCATTGAAAAATCAAATTGAACGCTCAAAGACGCAAATGACAGCCTTGAACGAGCGTCGCATGTCACTAAAAAGCGAATTAAGTTCAATGCCGCCCATGGAGACGATAAAGAAATCACTTGATCGTGCCTTAGATAAACACGTCAGTATCGAAGTTGAATTAAATTCAGCGCGCATTTCGATGGAAACACTTGAACAGGACTTGCGTCGCTTGGAAGAAAAGCGTCAGACGATAGAGCGTGATGCGAGTAAGCTGCGCGCATCCCTTGAGACATTCCGTGTTGAATGGCAGGGATGGAAGGTGAAGGCAGAAACGCTGACGGAGCAGATCAAGGAAACCGAATTCCAAATTGAAGATATTCTGAAAGATTTGCCACAAGAGGTAACTGCAGAGGAGTGGCATGGTAAACTCGAGCAAATGATACAGCGTATTAATCGATTGGGCCCCATTAACTTGGTGGCCATTGATGAATACACGACTTGTCTTGAGCGTAAAGAATATCTCGACAGACAGCTCGAGGATTTAAATGGTGGGTTAAAAACGCTAGAAGATGCGATCGCTAAAATCGATAAAGAAACCAAAATGCGCTTTAAGGAAACGTTTGATAAAGTGAATACGCGTTTCCAGGAATTATTTCCAACCATCTTTGGCGGTGGTAAGGCGAACCTTGAGTTAACGGAAGAAGATTTGCTTGCTGCGGGTGTCACCGTCATGGCGTGTCCACCCGGTAAGCGTAATAGTTCAATTTATTTATTATCCGGTGGTGAGAAATCATTGACAGCACTTGCGCTGGTATTTTCGATTTTCTACTTAAATCCAGCCCCATTTTGCTTGCTCGATGAGGTTGATGCACCGCTTGATGATGCTAACGTTGTTCGTTTCACTCGTTTAGTAAGGGCCATGGCAGATAAAACCCAGTTTATTTTCATTAGCCATAATAAAATCACGATTGAAATGGGCGCGACGCTGCTTGGTGTGACCATGAATGAGCCGGGTGTTTCACGTATGGTGAGTGTTGATATTGAAAAAGCGGTGAGTATGGCGGGTAATTAGGGATTGCGTGCGGCAATATCATGAGCGATAAAATTAAAAAAAACATTGAGCAATTGCGCGAGCAACTGAATGAGCATAATTACCTTTATTATGTCATGGATTCACCGACGATCTCAGATGCCGAATACGATGCTCTATTCGATAAATTAAAAAAACTTGAAGCGAAACATCCCGCCTTAGTGACACCGGATTCGCCAACGCAGCGGGTTGGCGCTAAACCACTAAAATCATTCGCTGAGGTGAAGCATAGGGTTCCCATGTTGTCACTTGAAAATGCCTTTGATGATGAAGATATCCTTGCCTTCGATCAGCGCATCCATGAGCGTTTACATACCGAAAAAGCAATTGAATATTGCTGTGAGCCTAAGATGGATGGGCTTGCCATTAGTATTCGTTATGAAGACGGTCATTTGATGCATGCGGCAACCCGCGGTGATGGTGAAACGGGCGAAGATGTCACTGACAATATCAAAACCATAAAATCGGTTCCTTTATTATTACGCGGCAAACCTATTCCTCGCGTGCTTGAAGTTCGCGGTGAAGTTTATATGTCTAAAAAGGGTTTTGATGAATTAAATGATGAGGCATTAAAAAAGGGGCAAAAAATCTTCGCCAATCCGCGTAATGCCGCTGCTGGTAGTATCCGTCAACTAGATCCTAACATTGTTGCGGCACGTCCACTGACGATATTTTTTTATGGTGTGGGCGAGATAGAGGATGGCAGCTTACCAGACAATCATTTTGCCATGTTGCAACGACTAAAGCAGTGGGGATTGCGCATCAGTCCCCTGATTAAAGTGGCGAAAGGTGTTGAAGAATGCCTTGCTTTTTATCAAGCCATCGGCAAGAAACGCGATAAATTACCCTACGAAATCGATGGGGTAGTGTATAAAGTTAATCAATTGAGTGAACAAAAAAAATTAGGTTTTGTGACGCGCGCACCACGTTGGGCCGTTGCACATAAATTCCCCGCGGAAGAAGTGAATACCGTGATTGAAGCGGTCGAATTTCAAGTAGGACGCACGGGTGCTTTAACGCCTGTCGCACGCTTAACACCCGTGCACGTGCGCGGGGTCACTGTTCGCAATGCAACGCTACACAATATGGATGAAATTAAACGCAAGGATATTCATGTCGGTGATACGGTTATTGTGCGTCGTGCCGGTGATGTGATTCCAGAAGTGGTTGGTGTCATTGTTGCTAAACGACCAAAGGCGGCGAAACGCATCGTTTTACCTAAGCATTGCCCCGTTTGTCATTCCCATATTGAACATGTCGAAGGAGAAGCGGTTGCTCGCTGCACAGGCGGATTGATTTGTGCCGCGCAGCGAAAGGAATCGATAAAGCATTTTTCATCACGCCGTGCGATGGATGTGGAAGGGTTGGGTGATAAATTGGTTGAGCAGTTGGTGGATGCCGGTTTGGTTTCTTCTATTGCTGATATTTATCAATTGACACTTGATGAACTGATCAAGCTGGAACGCATGGGTGAGAAATCAGCGCAGAATTTATTGGATCAAATTGAGAAAAGTAAAAAAACTACCTTAGAACGGTTTTTATATTCACTGGGCATACGTGAAGTGGGGGAAGCGACGGCCAAGCAATTAGCGCGGCATTTTAAAACGCCGCAAGCACTTGAAAAGGCATCGATTGAATCACTTCAAGAAGTAGAAGATGTAGGGCCTGTAGTCGCGGAACATATTGCTAATTTCTTCAGCGAGCCACATAACCTTCGTGTGATCGATAAAATGGTTAAGGCCGGTGTCAATTGGCCTTCCGTTAAAGTGAGTGAGCATCAACCATTGGCCGGTAAGACGTTTGTATTGACGGGTACCTTAAGTCATATGACACGCGATGAAGCCAAGGAAATACTGGAAAAGTTAGGTGCTAAAGTAAGCGGCAGTGTGTCGGCAAAAACATCGTATGTCGTTGTTGGTGAAGAAGCAGGTTCAAAGCTCGATAAGGCCAAAAAACTGAATGTCAATATCATGAATGAAGCTGCATTCCAACGGTTTTTAAAACAGCACAGTTAAAGGTAACTGCTCGCACGTCTGCGAGCCCGCATTTTCGAGAGCATTCATCAAACTGTGTCATGCCAGCGTGCTTTTAGCTGGCACCCAGGCTTTTCTCAGGTTCATTCTGGATGCCAGCTAAAAGCACGCTGGCATGACACAGTTCCATAAACATTCTCGTATTTTCTGCTTTAACGCCGTCATTGCGAGCCCGCGTTTTTTGCGGGCGTGGCAATCTGGTTTTCAATCAGGTAATGCCTCCGTTGGGCTTTTGTCTTCTCTTTTGCTCGCGGGGAGAAAGCCTACACCAGCCAAATAATCAAAATAGATGGTAAGCAGTTGGTCATTTATTTCAGGATAATCAATATGTAATGCTTTTAACATCGCTGCTGCTTTTTGCGTGTCAACATTCACGGCTTTTACCTCATCTGGCATAGCAAGGTAGTAAGGTAAGAAAGGGTATAACGCATTATCATGCGATATGGTTGTAAGCATTTTTTTCCATTCTTTCATTGAGGTAAATTTAATAGTATAGCCATAATCATTCAGCCACGTAATTAAGTCGGACCACATGATACCGGTCGGGTGATCAATATGATAAACGGCTGATCGATTGCGCTCTGCTAAGGATATTTTCACCGTTGCTTTGCTCACAAAATCAACCGGTAGGATCGTGATTTTTTCACTCATTGTTGGTGCATGGCCAAGTTGAACGCATCCTTTTATTAACATCAGTAGTGCGTCATTCAAACTGGTTACCCCGTTATCAGATTGACCGAAGATGTAACCAGAACGATAAATAGCAATGGGTAAGCCGCGATGACTGATTTCAGTGAGCAGTCGCTCTGATACCCATTTGCTAATCGCGTAGCCACCAAATAATTCACCATAATTTTCATCGGGATAATCTTCTATCAGGTTGCCGAGCTCATCTTTCTTATAGGCGGATGAAAGTGTTGAAATGTAGTGAATGGGTTTATCGTGAAAGGTCGTCGCAAATTTGATAACTTCAATGGTGCCTTGAACGTTACTACCACGTAATTTGTTGTAAGCAGCCATGATATTGACTTGCGCACCGCAGTGATAGATGAGATCAATTTTCCTGGCTAACGCTTCATAATGTTCTGTTGATAGTCCAAATCGATCGAGACTGATGTCGCTTGAAATAATCACCACGCGCTTGTTATCTGTGAGTGAAATATCCTTGTTTAAATTGAATTTATTAATGGTCGCAATCAAGCGCTGCGCCGCGGTATCAATTTCACCTTTTCGAACGAAGCAGTGAATGATCGCATCAGTATCTTTCAATAATTCTCGCAATAGATACACGCCAAGAAAGCCTCCCGCGCCAGTCAGGAGAATATGCTTTGGATTGGATAAGTTTTTACTTAATACATTCGTTGGAACGATAAGATCACTAAGGCGTTGGTCACGATCGATTTCCTCTTGAATAAAGCTTTCCGTTGCGTAATGTTTTCCATCTGATTCAATATACTGAGCTAATATAGGAATGTATGGAAGATCAAATAAAATTTTGGTTGGGACTGAAGTGGAAAATTGATTAAGAATTTTAATGGATAAATCGGCTGCTGTTAATGAATTTCCGCCCAGATCAAAAAAATTATCAGTCATACTGATATGTTTTTTTCCGAGCAAATCCGACCATATCGCTGCCAGTTTCTTTTCTGTCGGTGATTTGGGCGGTATGTTTTCCGACCGCAATAATTGCTCAAAATTTTCGGGTGGTGGAAGTGCCTTGACATCAATTTTACCACTAAAGGTCAATGGAAATTGCAGTAATGTGACAAATGTGGTTGGCACCATATACTCAGGCAACTTTTTACTTAATGCTTTGCGTAAGCTGCGTTTTGCGGCGGTATTCAGCACAAGTTCCATGACGTTATGCGTTGATAAATAATAATCAATACTTTTTTCAAGCACTGATTTTTCTTCAGCATTAAGATCAAACGCGATACCACAACGACCAGGCTGCCGCCATACAACATGTCCAGATAATAATTTACTTTCTGTAAACCCGGGCAATCTTAGGTGTAATTGGACAAAGTGTCCAACGTCAATAGGTTGATTGACGCCAGATAATGCAACTCCATTTTTTGAAATATCTTCTGTGGTTGTTTCCATAAACTGATTAGTGCTAGTTGATAATAAACATCTTGCTTGATAAAGATAGCGTTGCTTTTCAAGGTTAGGCGAGATATAAGCGATTAATGATTTTTCACCGTTAAGTTTTTCCTTTGCAATAACCACGACTTCATTCACATCAGGATGTTGGCTGAGGCTCGTCTCAACGTCTTCTAGCTCAATGCGATAGCCACGAATTTTTATTTGATGGTCTTTTCTACCAATGAATTGTATATTTCCATCGGATAACCAACGCGCTAGATCACCCGTTCTATATAGTTTACTCGTTGCCTTGGGATTGAATGGATTAACGATAAATTTTTCATTGGTTAATTCATCGCGATTAACGTACCCTGGTGAAATACCTGGCCCACCAATTAATAATTCACCCGCGATACCACCGGGCAATAATTGTAAGTAACGATCGACGATATAGGCTTCGAAATTAACAATGGGTTTTCCGATGGGCGGCGGCATGATGCTTTTATTTTTATGGGGCGGGGTATTTGCAGTATATAATTGATAATACGTGGCTTCAACCGTCACCTCGGTTGGGCCGTATCCATTCCATATATCAAAGGGTAGCGTCTTATCAGGATAGTTACTAACGGCTTCCCCACCAATTTTGATCATTCGAATGGACAACGTATCAGGCCATTTCATGGCGAAGAGCATTTGCGCGTAGGCTGTGGGTAAATCACAAATGGTTATCTTTTGTTTTTCTAGCCAGTTGAAGAATAAACTTGGCGTTAATTTAATATTATCCTCAACGATATGTACGCTTGCACCGATGGCGAGGTAGGGAATGGTCTCACAGATGAATGTATCAAAACCTTGCGAAGCAAATTGAAGGGAACGATCATTTTCATTGATATTAAAATAACCCTCATACCAATTAATAAGGTTACACATACCCATTTGCTTAATCATCACTCCTTTGGGTGTTCCTGTCGTGCCAGAAGTATAAATAATGTAAGCAATATTATTAAGATTTGTGCTTTTCTGTGATAGCAAAAATTTTGTTGCAGGATGAGCTAGTTTTACGGCATCCCATTGTGTGTTGATAGTAATAATTTTTGTTTGATGCTGCTCTGGCACTTTATCTTTGCTATCCGTAAGAATGTATTTGGCATCACTATCAAGTAAGATATAGTTAATGCGGTCATCAGGAAACTTTGGGTTAATGGGTACATAGATTGCACCCACTTTAAATAGGGCAATCATTGCCATAATGAGTTCTGGAGTTCTATCCATCATGACACAAATGCGATCATTAACAGTGATATTTTTTTCACTTAATTTTTTCGCGATGGAGCTCGCTGCCTGATTGAGCTCACGATACGTTACATGGGTATCATTATAGCTGATTGCGAGGTTATCAGGTTTTTTAGCGCTGATCTGATCAAATAACGTAATAAACGCATTTTCATGGTACGGCTTTTTAAGCGTATACGTAGGCTTGCTCCATTGCGTCAGTATTTTTTCTTGCTCATCGGTCGTTAATAGGGTGAGATGAATCATTTTCTTTTTTGGATATTGACACAATTCATCAATCAGTTGAACAAGATATGTTTCGATATTGTTTATATTTTCCGTTGAAAAATAACGGTGATTATAATAGAGGGTCGTATGGGCAGGGCTGTCCTTATCAGTAACCAACACCAAGGGAAATCGAATGGCATCTAAGGTTTCCGTATTTTTGACTTTCCGCCGAGTTGCTTTCAGTAATAATAAATAGCGAAGATCATCTGGTAAGGCAAGGCTATGCTTATTTTTTTTATCCAGGCATTGGTGAATTTTATCGATATACTTTTTGGCGGATAATTTCTCATTAATCAAGCTATCAATAAATACTAACGGCAGCTCAATTTTAATCGTGGATTTGCCGCCAACAAATTTTCCACTTCCGTATCTGATGAAGTCAGAGGTACTTAACCGATTGAGTAGGCAGCCCCAGGCTGCGTGAATTAGTATCTTCCATGTGCTATGTTGATGTTTGCAGTAAGCATTGATAAAGTGCAGATTACTTTTGCTTAAGTTGATTTTTTTATTACGATAGTGCTTTTCTTCAGTTGTGATGGCTTCTGCTTTCGTATCGTGTTCTTCAAACCAAAGCTTTGTTGTGAGACCTTCATCAATTTCCATGTTACAGTCCTTACAAGTGCATAAATTAGTATTTACACATCACAACATCACTGCGCGGCAACGAGGCTGCTGAAGCAATCCTGTTGCTACTTTCTGGATTGCTTCATGCAGGTTCACAATGACAATACAAAACTATTTATGCAACAGTGCCTCCATTAAAATGCAGCTGCGATCGCGCCGACAACTTGGTTGCGGTCATAAGGAGGATTGCGTTTATTCGTG
>Ga0155585_1074_pt1 | contig 33949 bp, 29 predicted proteins | sample RifCSPhighO2_12_FD_107242 | JGI IMG/M metagenome (GOLD analysis project Ga0155585, IMG submission 107242) | Gammaproteobacteria bacterium RIFCSPHIGHO2_12_FULL_43_28 | reverse complement strand
TGAACTGATTCGAACAGATGAAGTTGATATTTTGTTAGAACTAAATGGGCACTGCATTATTAATCGTTATGGCGCAATAGCAAGAAGGCCTGCACCTATCCAAGTGAGTCATTACAATTGGTCTGCTACTTCTGGTGTTGCGGCTATCGATTATATATTGGTTGGAGAGGAATTTAGATTAAATCAGGCAAATTATTCCGAAAAAATTTATTATCACAAAGGTGTCAGAAAAGCATTGGCCTTTCCTGATTATTTTCCACCTTGTGCACCACCGCCTTGTTTTAAAAATCAATATGTCACATTTGGTTCTTTTGGCGCAGCGCATAAGATCAATGGGCAAGTCATTAATGTATGGTGCAAAATTCTACGGCAAGTACCAAATGCTAGATTTTATATGAAGGCTTCCGTTTTGGATCATGCTCCTTTCATTAAAGCTTATGAACAACTTTTTGCAGCGCAAGGCTGTGATTTGAACAACATTTATTTTGAAGGCTACACCACACACGAGAAAATGCTGCAGGCATACGAGAAAGTAGATATCGCCCTCGATTCTTTTCCTTATTCTGGTGCAACAAGCGTTAGAGAAGCGTTATGGCAAGGCGTGCCTGTTGTCTCATTATGTAATGAAACAAAACATTGTCTGCAACATGGCAAGGCGATACTCAGAAGCATGGGACATGCTGAGCTTGTCGCAAATTCTGTCGCAGAATATGTTTCAATAGCAGTTACGTTGGCCAAGAAGAAGTCGTTACTCTTAGAATATCGCAACACACTACGTCAAGATTTCAAAACCTCACCGCTACTTGATCTCAATAATTGGATCAAGCATCTTGAGGAAGCCTACAGAGAGATGTGGAAACGCTATTGTTCTGCTTAACAGAGTACCCGTTGCTCGGCTGCAAGTTGACACATGCGGATTACTTCATTGACGGCTGTTTGCGGCATATGTGGGGATAAAGGCAAACTTAAAATTTCTGTTTCAATCGCGTTTGATAATTGCTTGTGATAAACCATTTCCTGATGGGCGGGATGATCGCTTAACACATTTGGATAATGAATTAATGTTTCGATGCCATGTTGGAAAAGAAATTCTTTTAAACGATCACGACAAGGAGTGCGCACCACAAACAAGTGCCATACCGGATCTGCCCAATCAGGAATGGTGGGTAAATTGAGCGGCAAATGATTGAGTGCAGACAAATAGCGATTGGCAATTTTTCTGCGCCGTTCATTCCATACATCCAGCTTGCGTAATTTTACTCGCAAAAATGCAGCCTGCAACTCATCTAAGCGGGAATTAAAACCTTTCATGACATACTGATTTTTAGCTACGGCTCCATAATTTCGCAAGTTGCCGATGTGGGCTGCAAGCCGAGTATCATTTGTGACGACGGCACCCCCGTCACCAAATGCGCCCAGGTTTTTAGTCGGAAAAAAACTAAAAGCAGCTGCATCCGCGAGACTGCCCGCGCGCCGATTTTTATAACACGCGCCATGTGCTTGTGCGGCATCTTCGATCAACTTGAGCTGGTGCTGTTTTGCAATGGTGTGCAATGCATCCATGTCCGCTGTTTGTCCATATAAATGAACGGCGATAATAGCTTTCGTACGAGAGGTGATGGCCTTTCGCACATACTCAGGCTGAATATTAAAAGTATTCGGATCAGGATCCACTGCAACAGGTGTTGCGCCGCAATGTAATATGGCTAACCAGGTGGCAACAAAAGTATTTGAGGGGACGATGACTTCATCTCCCGGGCCGATTCCATAAGCATGCAAGATAAGGTGCATCGCATCCAGCCCATTGCCGACACCGATGCAATGGGCAACGCCGCAATACTGGGCAAATTCATCGGTAAATTTAGTCACTTCCTCGCCTAGAATAAATTGGCCCGATGCCATGACACGGAAATAGGCTTCGTTTAATTCCTCTGCAATTTCGGTGTAGTTACTGCGTAATTCAAGAAATGGTATTGTCATTATCGCTTCTTGCTTTTAGAAATGTGGGATAATCCTGACAATAATCAGAGGCATCGTATGGTGCGGAAGCAAATACCAAGCAGGTTGCTTTTGCAGAAAAATCTTCAATTTCTACCCAAGTCAAAGGAGGGACGTACAGTCCGCAATCTGGACGGTCTAAAGTGAAGCTTTGTTTATTCGTTCCATCATCCAAAGTGATAGTAAAACTGCCTGCCGCAGGAATGATAAGTTCTTGCAGACGGTAATGTGCGTGCGAAGCCCGGCGTGCTTCTTGGGGGACATCGTAAATATAAAAAATCCGTTTAATGGTGAATGGAAGCTGGCCCTCGTTTTCAATCACCGTTAAACTGCCGCGCTCATCCGAATGGCTTGGCAATTTAATCAGAAATGATTTTGTTAAGTCCATATAATGATCGCCAAAAAAATACTTTAAGATTATCGTTTTAATATATCAATTACAACGAATGTTTAACTGACATGTAGTCTGCGCCTTACTACAACTGTGTAAGCATTTCTGTGCCGTGTTTTGTATGCGCGGTGATAGTCAATTCTCTCGTCTCATTTTTAACTGTAAATTCAAACAAAAGATCAGGTGTTGGTAAATGACTCTCCCCTTTCTCTGGCCATTCAACCAAACAAATAAACGCTGGCAAAAAATATTCTTCAACGCCAATGAAATCGAGTTCTTTCGGACTATTGATGCGATAAAAATCAAAGTGAAATATTTTATGCTGATCAATTTCATAAGGTTCAAGTAGTGCATAGGTTGGGCTTTTTACTTTGCCGTGAAAACCAAACGCACGCAACACACCGCGAACAAACGTTGTTTTGCCAGCACCTAAGCTTCCTTTTAAAAAAATAATGGCGCCGTTTTTAATCGCCTTTGCAACCTTATCTGCAAATACAAACATGTCCTTTTCTGATGCTAATAGTTTAACCATTGATTTTGCATTCATACTGGCAAGCTCACTCATTTTTTTCTCTACTTACACCATCGAGTTATTTAAGCGTCGTAAATAAGGCATTAAATCCGTCGCAATCATACCACGCTCACCCTCTTTTGCAGCCAAATCACCGGCCATTGCGTGAATATAAACGCCTAGTTTAGCCGCATCCCCCAATGGAATTTTTTGTGCGATCAAACCACCAATTACGCCACTTAACACATCACCCATCCCCGCAGACGCCATGCCGGGATTTCCTTTATTGCATAAGGCGGGCAAAGCGGGTGGCGCGCTGATTAAGGTTCCCGCCCCTTTTAAAACACAAACCCCACCGTAACGTTGTTGGATGGTATTTACTGCTAGCAGCCTATCTTGCTGTATCACTTCAGTGGATTCATTTAACAAACGAGCCGCCTCACCTGGATGCGGTGTTAGCACCCAATTTTCTCTGACGTTAGCATCTGTTGCCAGGAGATTCAATCCATCTGCATCGACGACGAGTGGCAACGCTGTTTCATATACTTTGGTAAAAAGTAATTTTGCCCATGAGGTTTGTGAAAGTCCGGGCCCAAAGACTATTACATCCGCACGTTCAATCAAGGGAGAAAGATCATCCGGCGTATGAATACCATGACACATTATTTCTGGAAGAAATGCATTGAGCGATGCGGCATGCTCAGGATGGGTTGCAACACTGACAAGGCCCGCACCGATACGTAATGCAGCTTCGGCAGCCATGCGCGGCGCACCTGAATACCCAGGATAGCCACCAACGATGAGTACATGACCAGACATACCTTTATGCCAATCTCGTGTGCGCGGTTTTAATAACGATGCAAAGGCACCAAGCTGTAGCTTTTCAGCAATTGGTTTTACACTATTCAATAATTCCGCGGGAAATTGCAAATCATTGAGTACCAGTTCGCCCGTGTACGCAATACCGCTGCCCGTTAATAATCCTAATTTAAGTCCAATAAACGTAATCGTTGCTGATGCGCGTACTGCTTTACCCAAAACATTGCCCGTATCCGCATCGATACCGGTTGGAATATCAATCGAAAAAATTGGCGCATGTGAGCGATGCATTTTATCAATCGCTGCCATCGTTTCTTTACGCAATTGATCATGCAATCCGATACCGCAAATCGCATCCACAATAAGATCAGGATGGACTAAATCAACCGCTTCACTAAACGGGTTCACAGGCACATTATCTTTTTTACATGCATCGAGTGCATCACGTGCTACCTCGCTTAGCGCATCATGATTACCAACTTGCCACACACTAATGTCCATGCCACGCTCGTGCAATAATTTTGCAAGCACATAACCATCACCGCCATTATTACCACTCCCACAAAAAATGGCGACACGCTTAACTTGCGGCCAACGACGCAATAAGAATTCAGACGCCGCTTTTCCAGCACGCTGCATCATGGTTTGGCTGGATAAATTAAATTTCGCGATGGCCAGTTTTTCCAATTCACGAATTTGTGCTGCTTGATAAATCGGTACATTAATTGGCTGCATTATTTTTTCGCTCGCGAAATAGACTGACAAAAATAAAGGATAGTAAAATACCAATAACAATGCCAAGAGAAAAGACAGTTGGCACATTAAACCAAGGCTCAATGACCATCTTAAATCCGACAAATATCAGAATAATGGCAACGCCATACTTTAATAAATTAAACCGATCAGCCATGCCAGCCAAACAAAAATAAAGTGCGCGCAAGCCTAAAATAGCAAAAATATTCGATGTCCATACGATGAAAGGATCGCGTGTAATGGCAAATATGGCCGGGATACTATCAAACGCAAAAATAATATCGCTTATTTCAACAAATGCCAGCGCAACAAAAAGTCTTGTCGCAAAATAATAACCTTCTCGTTTCACAAAAAAATGCTGTTCCGCTATTTCATCAGTCAAACGAAAAATACGATTCAACAGACGAAACAATATTCCCTGCGCAAGATCTTTCTCTTTCGTTTCAAAGAAAAACATCTTGATACCAGTCAGCATTAAGAAAACACCCAGCAAATAAAGCAGCCAGTGAAATTGCGCAATGAGATAAGTACCGAGCAAAATGAAAAGTAAACGAAAAACAACCGCACTCCAAATACCATACGTCAATACCCGGCGCTGCAATGCTACTGGTATGCGGAATTGATGAAAGATCATGTAAAAGACAAAAAGATTATCGACTGACAGTGATTTTTCGATGAGATACCCAGTTAGAAAATCAAGCGCGCTTTGATGGGCAAATACCGGGCCATTCGTAACATATAAATAACCCCACAAGAGAAGATTAAAAATGAGCGCGAGCACGACCCAAAATAAAGTCCAGTAAAGTGAAGCACGCACGGAAGACTGCGGTCCGATTTGTTTTTTTTCTGCAAGCCACGTATCGATGCCAAGTGCGATGATAACAAAAATACTAAAGCCTGCCCAAATCCAGAAATTTGCCACCTGTTCCATGCTGCGTCCTTTGCTTTTCTTGACCCCTTTTTATCATACCAGAGGGGGCGGCGGTTCCTCCAAGCTTAAATTGCGCCTTCCAGGCCAAACCCAATCATCAAGGAAGCAAAAACTTACCGCCACGCACCCGATAAGCTTGCCCGAATTTGAAGTGGTAACGGCCGCGCCACGCCATTAAGGCTGGCAATAAGATCATCAAGAAGAAGCAGCTGATGCCGCCGTAATTTAAGGCACGGATAAAGGCATCCGGATAAAAAAGGACGATACAAATCGGCGGCACGAAGGTGATCGCCGTAATAAGTACTTTACCCAAACCAATTTTTTTAACCTTCAGTCCGTCGGACATAAAATCAGATAAACAAAGCGATACGCTTAAAAATGAAGTGGTCATGCAAATCGAGGTGAAAAATTTAAGTAAGGTTGCTGCGACCTTACTCCGCAACAACGTGGTGATCGCGATGACTAAATCGCTATTCGCGGTAGAAGAAGTCATCATCCCTTTTAAGCCATTCGCGCCTTCAAGCGGCACCACACCAAGCACAACCATCACCCAGATAACGTAACAGAGTAATGGAATTAACATGCCGATAAAAATAGCTTTACGTAAGGATTTAACATCCTCGCCAAAATACGTGCGCAAACTGGGAATAATCATGATGCTGCCAAATGAGGCAACCGTCACTGACAAACTTGTCGCTGAAAAGAGATGACCAAAAGTCCCTGATTCTAAATTGACATTGGACACGAAGGGCAACATAAATAACATCAACAAGCACAGTGCGCCCATTTTGCCGAACATCAGTGTACGATTTACGTAGTCAACCGCACGAATACCAAGATAAACGACAAAACCGAGCAAGAAAGTAAATAACATATAGGCAGCCGCAAGCGGCAAGTGAATACCTTGTGTTGCGAGCAGGTAGTGCAAGATATCGCCCCCGCCAGCAAGATAGGCAGACAAAATCGCATAAAGTAATATGAGATAAACAACCCAAACAACAGATTGACCGGCCTTACCAAGGGTCGCTCCCGCCATCGAGACCAAATTGCTATCGGCAGGCAACCACAAATTGACTTCAAGGAAAAGGAAGGCGCTTGCGACCATCACCAACCAGACACTCATCAATAGAACAAGTGAACCCCAAAATCCTAATTGAGCCGTGGCAATTGGCAGTGCAAGCATACCAGCACCGATGGTGGTCCCAACGACCAATAAAATGCCGCCTATCAACTTGGAATTCATTTTTAACTCACCTCTTGTCCTCTGCTATGTCTTAATAATATACAGAACCATAATTAAGATTATCTTATCGGGGTGGATGAAAGCATAACTTATTGAAATAATTAATTTATTATATTCCGCGATCCAGGTTAAAAGACCCTATGGTGTAAACCGTTTTTGGTCGACAAAAGATGGTATAGAAATAAAAAGAGGTTGTCAAAATTAGCCGGCAAATTAGCCGGCAAGTCCGCGAAAAATAACAAAAAGCCCCGCCATCCCAACAAGCAGCAATAAAAAGCGTCCGCCCGGCACCAGAAATCGACCAGCAACACCTTTGTAATAACGACCACGCCACGCCATTAAGGCGGGTAGCACCAGAAGCAGTATTGCGCAATAAATACCTGCATATTGCAATGCGTCAATGAAAATCCCCGGGAAACCCATCACAATAATAAGTGGCGGCAGAAAAGCGATAGCATGAATGAAAAGGTTGGCTTTACCCTGCTTTTCGAGTTGAAACCCATCTGCCACAAAATCCACTAATGAAAGCGCAACACACAGAAAAGAGGTCAACACGCAAATAGAGGTGAATACTTTGGTAAAAAGTGTCACCGTACCACTCATTGCAACGCCGCTTAACGTTTTAACTAATTGACTCACCGCATCCGACGAATTAAGTACGGCAACTAACCCATGCGTGCCTTGCAGCGGGATAACGCCCATGATAATCGCATCCCAAATGGCGTAGATGATGAGTGGAATTAAACTGCCGATGACGATAGTTTGTTTTAATTTTCTGACATCGCCCGCGTAATAAATACGTAAACTCGGAATAATGCTGCCAAAGCCAAATGAAGTGATGGTGACGGTAATCGCCGTTCCAAGCGTTATGTTTTTCAGCGCACCGCCTGCTAATAGCGCGGGATTGAGAAACGGTGTTAAAAAGGCAATCAATCCAAAATACGTGATAAATTTAAATAACATTAAGCCGCGATTCACGTAATCCACCATCTGCACACCGATATAAACTATCCAGCCAAAGAGCAAAGTGAAACTAATGGCCGCCGTCCATGGTGAAATTGACATACCAAAGGTCTGCAACAAATGCCGCAACAAATCACTCCCCCCTGCAATATAGGCGCACAAAAGCGAATAGAGTAATAAAAGGTAGGCAAGCCAAGCGATGAGTTGACCGATGGGGCCTATCGTTGCTTTCGCCATAGAGACGAGGTGACTACGTTGCGGCAACCAAAGATTCACTTCAAGCAAAAGCAATGCGCCAGACAACATAACGGCCCAGCAAGTAAAAAGTAGAATTAGAGAACCAATAAAACCAAGTTCCGCGGTTGCAATGGGAAGGGCCAGCATGCCGGCACCAATCGAAGTGCCAACCACCATCAAAATACAGCCGATTAATTTAAAATCTATCATTCCCGCCCCTTCGCGAACATAGCCTATAAGAATTGTCTTACATCAAAATGCAGATATTAGCTATGCTGTTAGTGATTCAGATCTAGTAATACTGCATTTATTGTTTATAATAGACTCACAAAAATACTATCTGACTTAAGATTAGCAAATTGATATGCAAACACTAGCAACCACCATCAAAACATGGGGTCAGGATCTTGGCTTTTCGCAAATCGGTATCACTGATACCGATTTATCGCCGTATGAAGCGCGCTTTCTAGCGTGGCTTGAAAAAGGCTTGCATGGTGAAATGGATTATTTAGAAAAACACGGCAAAAAACGTTACCGGCCAGCAGAACTCCTCCCCGGCACTATTCGTATCATTTCAGTGCGCTTAAATTATCTGCCGCCAGAGACATCCATCAAACAGGTTTTGAATAATCCGCAAAAAGCTTACATTTCGCGTTACGCACTTGGTCGTGATTATCATCAATTAATGCGTAAACGCTTAGAAAAACTCGCCGAAAAAATTAATGCGAAAGCAATGCAGCATGGTTATCGCGCCTTTTGTGATAGCGCACCCGTGTTAGAAAAACCCATTGCTGAAAAAGCAGGGATTGGTTGGATAGGAAAACACACGAACCTCATTAATAGCAAAGCGGGATCGTGGTTTTTTCTTGGTGAAATTTACACGAATTTGCCGCTGCCGATTGATGCACCCATGACGAAAAGTCACTGCGGTTCGTGTCAACGCTGCATCGATGTTTGCCCCACCGCGGCCATCATCGCACCTTATCAACTGGATGCAAGACGCTGCATTTCGTATTTGACGATTGAATTACGCGGCAGCATTCCACTTGAATTGCGTCCGCTTATTGGCAATCGCATTTATGGTTGTGATGATTGCCAATTGTTCTGTCCATGGAATAAATTTGCAAAACCAACGGATGAAAAAGATTTTCATCCAAGACATCAATTACATTCACCGGAATTAATCGATTTATTTGCGTGGTCAGGAGAAACGTTTCTGCAAAAAACTGAGGGTTCTGCCATTCGTCGTATTGGTTATGAATGCTGGTTACGTAATATCGCGGTTGCGCTCGGTAATGCACCGCGTAATGATATGATTATTGCCGCATTGAAAAGTCGTTTGCATCATCCGTCTGCGCTCGTCAGAGAACATGTTGAGTGGGCACTAGCGAGGCAAAGGGGTCAAGTCCGGACAAAAGACAAATAGCTTTTTGTCTTTTGTCCGGACTTGACCCCTTTGTTAACGCTTCATAACATCTTTATTAAATAAATGATCGCGATAATAACGCAATTCTGTGACTGATTCTCTAATGTCATCAAGCGCTAAATGACGCGATTCTTTTTTTAAACCATTATAAATTTTCGGCGCCCAACGTAACGCTAATTCTTTTAGCGTACTCACATCCACCATGCGATAATGAAAATAATTTTCAAGCTGCGGCATATAACGCGTTAAAAAGCGGCGATCTTGCCACACACTATTACCACACATCGGTGATTTACCTGCGGCAACATACTGTTCTAAAAATTTGATGGTTTCAGCTTCTGCTTTTTGTTCGTCAATCACACTTTCTTTCACACGCGTCACGAGTCCGCTTGCATTATGTTGTTTGGTATTCCATTCATCCATCCCGCTTAATAATTCATCTGATTGATGAATCACAAATGGCGGTCCCTCGGCAACCATAGTTAAGTCAGAATCGGTGATGAGGGTTGCAATCTCAATAATACGATCTTTTTCTGGATTAAGACCTGTCATTTCAAGATCAATCCAAATGAGATGGTCGTTGCTGGCTGACATACTAACGGTTTCCTTCTTCACTTGTGCTTGTCGGTTCAGGCAAAGGGGTCAAATCTTGACATGGACATCTAAAAACATCTACGTGACAAAGATGTCCATGTCAAGATTTGACCCCTTCTAATACTAGCACCGTTTAGCGACGTGAGGTAACATGCGGTCTCATTGTCTTGGAATATATACCCTATGTTTTCAATCGAAACACTGTTAGCACTCATTATTGCCTATCTTTTTGGTTCATTATCAAGCGCGATCATTGTCTGCCGTTTAATGCGACTACCTGATCCGCGCACCCAAGGTTCACAAAATCCAGGCGCAACGAATGTCTTACGCATTGGCGGCAAAAAAGCAGCGCTATTGACCTTACTTGGTGATGTTTTAAAAGGGGTAATTCCAGTCCTTGCAGCGAAATGGTATGGCTTAGCACCAATCGGTCTTGCACTTGTCATGTTTGCGGCTTTTATTGGGCATTTATATCCGATTTTTTTTCGCTTCCAGGGTGGCAAAGGCGTTGCTACTTTACTCGGCTGTCTGCTCGCCCTTTCATTACCGATTGCCGCAGCTTTTGGCGTCACCTGGCTCGTGCTGACGCTTGTATTCCGCTACGTATCACTTTCATCAATAGCAGCTTCCATGTTAACGCCGCTTTATGCGTGGCTCATCACGCAAAATAGCGCCTACGCCCTCGTGCTTGCCTTGATGGCTGTGATACTCGTTTATCGTCATCGCGGTAATATCGCTAAATTGCTTGCGGGGCATGAAACTAAATTGGGTGCGAAGAAGCAATGACAACCTGGTTGATGGCTCACTAGGCTTAGGGCGGGCTCAACTCGTGCAACGGCCAGCGGGCCCTGACATCCACCGTCAAATCCTCACGCTCGCCTGCCATTAAACGCTCGCAACCAACATAAGCAATCATCGCGCCATTGTCCGTGCAAAATTCAAGCCGCGGAAAGAAAAGACTCACGCCTTGGGATTGACACAAATCGTGAAGTGCCGCGCGCAATGCGCTATTTGCCCCTACGCCGCCAGCAATCACGAGTGATTTCATGCCAGTTTCTTTGAGTGCTCGACGACATTTGATAGTGAGCGTCGCCACAACCGCTTCCTCAAAAGCATAGGCAATATCCGCCCTGGTTTGCTCATCCTTTGGGTTGCCTTCGATGGTATTTAAGGCAAAGGTTTTAAGTCCGCTAAAACTCAACGTCAGCCCCGGTCTATCAGTCATCGGTCTTGGAAAACGAAATCGCCCCTTTTGGCCCTTTTCAGCGAGCGCTGCGAGCGCGGCACCGCCCGGATAACCAAGCCCCAGCAGTTTTGCTGTCTTATCGAAGGCCTCCCCCACAGCATCGTCCAGCGTATCGCCGATCAATTCATACTGGCCAAGACCTGCCACTTTAACGAGCTCGGTATGGCCTCCAGAGACCAGCAATGCGAGAAAAGGAAACGCGGGCGGCGTTGGCTCAAGGAAGGGAGCCAACAAATGGCCCTCTAAATGATGCACGCCAATGGTAGGGACATTTAAAACAAAACCAAGGGTTTTCGCAAACATCGCACCGGTCAATAAGGCACCGACCAGACCCGGTCCCTTTGTATAAGCAATCCCATCGATTTCATGCTGGGTGAGACCGGCCTCTGCTAAGGTTTTTTCAACGAGCGGCACCATTTTGCGCACATGGTCGCGTGAGGCAAGCTCAGGCACGACCCCGCCAAAAGGGGCGTGCACATCGGTTTGACTGTGCACCTGGTGAGCAATTAAGCCCTTTGCCGAGTCATAAACCGCAATCCCGGTTTCATCACAGGATGATTCAATACCTAAAACACGCATACACCCACTCTCGGTTAGATTCAAAAGGATTAGGGGATCGTATTCTAGCGTCTTTTGCAAAAAATTACGAAGGGGGATTCCCATTTTCCCCACGTACCCTTTGCATTTCGGTGCGTCTCCTATTAGAATGGCGCTTTCGTTTTTAAACCATATTTTTATTTTGACTAGGGTGAACCGTTTCCTATGCCAACCGTACGTGTAAAAGATAATGAAAATTTTGAATTAAGCTTACGTCGTTTCAAACGACTCTGCGAAAAAGCCGGTATACTCGCCGACCTAAGACGCCACGAATTCTATGAAAAACCAACCTGGAAGCGTAAGCGTAAAAAAGCAGCCGCTGTTAAACGTCATCAAAAGAAAATTTTGCGTGAAAACATTGCATTAGAGCGTGATCGTCAGCCTATCGGCACGGCTACTGGCAGTGGCAAAAAAGAGAAAGAAGCCGCTTAACGTATTGTGCATAGCTTAAGGGTGGGAATGATGACAGTAAGCATCAAGGAAAGAATCCTGGAAGATATGAAAACCGCCATGCGGGCCCAGGAAAAAGAACGACTGGCAGTCATTCGCCTCATGATGGCGGCCATGAAACAACGTGAAGTTGATGAACGCATTCAACTAAACGACGAACAAGTCATCGCCACCCTCAATAAAATGATCAAGCAACGCCGCGATTCAGTCTCCCAGTTTGAAGCCGGCAATCGCCCTGATCTAGCGCAAAAAGAAGCTGAAGAAATCCGCATTATCCAACAATATCTGCCCGCACAACTCTCAGAAGATGAGATTGTCGCTGCCGTTGCTGCGACTATCCAGGAAACCGGTGCCACTGGTGCGAAAGACATGGGTAAAGTCATGGGCGCGCTTAAAGCGAAGCTGCAAGGCAAGGCCGATATGACCATCGTCAGTGCCAAAGTGAAAGAAAAATTGGCGGGTTAACGTTAACCGAGCACACTCCTCTGTACCAAACACCTTGTTCGTGCAAATCACACCATTTTGCGCTAGTCTCTTAAGCTAGGTGCTTACCGAGTTAACCGCATGCAAATCCCACGCGACTTTATTGAATTACTATTGGCAAAAATTGACCTGGTTGAATTCATTGGCCAGCAAGTTCCTTTGCGCAAAAAATCAGGTAGTAATTATTTTGCGCGCTGCCCATTTCATAATGAAAAAAGTGCCTCCTTCTCCGTCAGCCAACCTAAACAATTTTATTATTGCTTTGGTTGCGGCGCGCATGGCAATGCCATTGATTTTCTGATGCAAAATGATCGTCTTAGTTTCCCGGAAGCAATCATTGCACTAGCAAGACACGCTGGCATGGAAGTACCGCATGAGGCAAATAATAAAAGTAAAAAACAAGATTCACTCCCTGCGCTATACGAACTGATGTCCAGTGTGACTCAGTATTATTACGATCAAATGCGAAAATCACCGCGTGCAATTCAATATTTAAAACAGCGCGGTATTTCTGGCGCCATCGCAAAACAATTTCACCTAGGCTATGCACCCACTGGCTGGAGCCACGTGTTCGATGAATTTGGTAAAACAGAAGAAGATAAAAAGAAATTATTTGATACCGGCATCATTATTAAAAAAGATAGCGGTGGTTTTTACGATCGTTTCCGCGATCGCATCATGTTTCCCATTCATGATTATCGTGGCCGTATCATTGGATTTGGCGGCCGCATCTTAGATCAAGGTGAACCAAAATATTTAAATTCTCCGGAAACACCTCTCTTTCAAAAAGGGCATGAATTATATGGGCTCCATCAAACACTGAAAGCGAATAGACAAATCAATCGCATTTTAATCGTCGAAGGTTATATGGATGTGATTGCGCTATTTCAGCATGGTATTACGTATGCGGTCGCAACGCTTGGCACGGCCACTTCATCACATCATATTGAACGTCTTTTCCGTTACACACATGAAATTGTGTTTTGTTTTGATGGTGATAAAGCCGGCCGCACGGCTGCGTGGCGTGCATTAGAAGTGATGTTTCCACTCATGCAAGATAGCTTGCAAGTTAAATTTTTATTTTTGCCAGAAGGTGAGGATCCTGATACCTTGATCCGAAAAATTGGTAAAGATCATTTTGAAAAATCGATGAATCAGGCGCTCACCCTTTCTGCCTTCTTTTTACAAACCATCGCGAAACAAAATGATTTAGCGACAATGGAAGGCCGTGCAGCGTTTGCTGCTGAAACCCTGCGTTACATCAAACAATTGCCGGCGGGTGTTTTCCAGGGTATTTTGCTTGATGAAGTAGGTAAACGTGCACGCATTGATATTAGCGAATGGAAAGCTAATTTAACGATGGGCAAAACACCTGACGTCATTCTTGAAAAATCATTACCTGAACAAAAGCATCAACTAAAATTACCGAAAGCACTGGAAATCGTGCTCATGTTAATCGTGCAAAAACCAGCGCTTGCTGTCTTAATCGATGAACCAATACAACCAAGTCATTTACCAGGCCTCTCTTTTCTCGCTGCACTTATCGCAATCGTTAGAACAAAACCTGATATATCAACAGCGATGTTAAGAGAACACTTCCGCGATCAAAAAGAAGAAAGTTTTATCGCAAGATTAGCAGGCCAAGAACATATGATTCCGGATGACGGGATGGAAAATGAATTTCTTGGTGCGATCCGACAATTGAAAGCATTAAATCTCGATGAATTAATCAATCAACTACTTGCTAAAGCGACACAAGATAACCTCACCGAAGAAGAGAAAATCAATTTAACTAACGCCATTAATCAAAAGAAATCACTCACCGCAACACAACACTCCTCCTCTAATCAGTAATTTTTTTTGCACGAGATCAGAATTAATATTTGATGGCTTTTTTTCTTAATGGCAAAAAACTATACAGCCGCTATTTGGTATTGTCACGTGTTACCTAGTCAGTCAACCTGATAAAAACTAAAAGTGAAATAATACAATTTGTTAGATGAAATGTGGCATTTATTGATTAGTATATTTTTTGCCATTGATGCATGACTTCTGTTAAAAAATGAGTAATAATGAAAGATTCGTGTATTTTTGTATGTATTTGCTATACTTACTGGGGTCCACTCTCATTTATTAATTTAGGTTGTTGATATGAATCAAGATTCCCAAAAAGAATCCCAGAAATCTCGTCTTAAAGAACTTATTTCCCGCGGTAAAGAACGCGGCTATTTGACCTATGATGAGGTCAATGAGCATTTGCCCGCAGACATCACTGATTCTGAGCAAATTGAAGATATCATTAGCATGATAAACGACATGGGTATCCGTGTCGCTGAAGAAGCGCCCGAAATGGAAGAACTCTTGCTGGCTGAGAATGAAGCAGCAGAAGATGAGGTGGCTGCTGAAGAAGTCGTCAATGCCTTGGCTATTGTCGAAGGCGAACTTGGCCGAACCACCGACCCCGTACGCATGTACATGCGCGAAATGGGGCGCGTTGAGCTCCTCTCCCGCGAAGGTGAAATCGCTATTGCAAAACGTATCGAAGAAGGCATCAACCAGATGCTGACAACGCTTGCTTATCAACCGCAAATGATCGCTGAAGTTTTAGCAGACTATGATCGCGTTGAAAGAGGTGAGCTGCGTTTAAGTGATGTGATTAGCGGCTATATCGAACCTAATTTCGAAGGTGATGAAGATGAAGAAACAGGCGAGGAAGAAGCCAGCGGTGAAAAAATAAACCCCAAAGAGAAAGCAAAAGAACCTAAGGAAGCAAAAGATAAAGTCAAAGGTGCAAAGCCTGATGAAGAAGAAGAAACGGATGAAACAACCGAGGGTGAAACTACTGATATTTTCGATGATGATGTCGGCCTTGACCCTGAAGTAGCAAAAGAACGTTTTGAAGGTTTACGCAAGCTTTACGAAGAAACCATTGCCGCTGAAAAGAAACACGGGCATGAACATAAAAAGTTTTTAGCAAAGCGCGAAGAACTTGCTAATTACTTCATGGACATTAAACTCTCGCCACGACAATTCAATAAATTATCGCGCAAAATGCGCAGTATGTTAGATGAAATTCGCTCGCAAGAACGTATGTTAATGGATTTATGCGTTAACAAAAGCAAGATGCCGCGCAAAGCATTCATCAGTACTTTCATTCGCAACGAAACTAATTTAGATTGGCTTGATCAACATAAAGGTAAGCCTTATTTGGCTGACTTAATGAAGCACATCCCTGAAATTCAGCGCGCACAGAGACGATTAATCAATCTCGAAGAACAAATGCGCATGACCATTGCTGATATCAAAGAAGTGAATCGACGTCTTTCGATTGGTGAAGCAAAAGCTCGCCGCGCGAAAAAAGAAATGGTGGAAGCTAACTTGCGCTTGGTTATTTCGATCGCGAAAAAATATACGAATCGCGGTTTACAATTCCTGGATCTCATTCAGGAAGGTAATATTGGTTTGATGAAAGCAGTCGATAAATTTGAATATCAACGCGGTTATAAGTTTTCAACCTATGCGACTTGGTGGATCCGTCAAGCGATTACCCGCTCTATCGCCGACCAAGCAAGAACCATTCGTATTCCTGTGCACATGATTGAAACCATCAACAAATTAAATCGCATCTCACGGCAGCTTTTGCAAGAAACGGGCCTTGAACCAACGCCTGAAGAATTAAGCCGCAAAATGAATATTCCGGAAGATAAAATCCGCAAAATTCTTAAAATTGCGAAAGAACCCATTTCCATGGAAACCCCGATTGGCGATGATGAAGATTCACACTTGGGTGATTTTATTGAAGATAACAATACGTTATCGCCAATTGATGCGGCCACCAATTTTGGTTTAATGGAAGCGGTGCAAAAAGTGTTGGGATCACTCACGCCACGCGAAGCGAAAGTCTTGCGTATGCGATTTGGTATCAACATGAATACCGACCACACCTTAGAAGAAGTGGGTAAACAATTCGATGTGACACGGGAACGTATCCGACAAATCGAAGCGAAAGCCCTGCGTAAATTGCGCCATCCATCACGTGCGGAACAATTGCGTAGTTTCCTGGAAGAGCAGGAGTAATATCAAACTGTGTCATGCCAGCGTGCTTTTAGCTGGCATCCAGGCTTTTCTCAGGTTCATTCTGGATGCCAGCTAAAAGCACGCTGGCATGACACAGTTTGATGAATGTTCTCACAATCCCTTCCACTACATTGTTGGCATAACAAAATGTTGCTTCTTTGCCACCTCTGGTAAATCCCAGCGCGCAGTAATGGTTTGTAAACGCGTATAAAATCGAATTGCCTCTTCACCATACATATGATGACCGCCGAACATTGAGTTCTTATTACCACCGAAGGTATGGAATGCAAGTGGCACAGGAATAGGTATATTAATGCCGACCATTCCAGCATCAATTTTTGCCGCGTAATACCGCGCAGCACTGCCGCTTTGCGTATAAATCGCAGCCCCATTTGCGTATGGATTTTGATTAATTAAGTTGACCGCCTCATCAAGTGTTTTGACGCGCACAACACATAGCACTGGACCAAAAATTTCTTTTTGATAAATTTCCATCTCAGGTTTAACATGATCAAATAAGCTGGCGCCGAGAAAAAATCCCTTCTCATGTCCTTTCACCATCACATGACGACCATCGACAACTAAGTCTGCTTTTTGTTTAATTCCGCTTTCAATTAAGCGAACCACATTTGCACGATGTTCTGCTGTAATAAGCGGGCCCATTTCAGATGCATGATCATCACTTGCACCGATATGTAATTTACTAATTTCTTCTTTTAAACCAGCAATTAATTTATTAGCTGTTTCTTCACCCACAACAACGGCAACAGAAATCGCCATGCAACGCTCACCCGCAGAACCATAGGCAGCACCCATAATACCTGAGACAGCACTCTTTAAATCAGCGTCTGGCATCACGACACAATGATTTTTCGCGCCACCTAATGCTTGTACACGTTTGCCATGCTTACTGGCGGTTTCATAAATATAATGTGCGATGGGGGTAGAACCCACAAAGCTCACTGCTGCAACATCTGGATGTGTTAATAAGGCATCAACAACCACTTTATCACCTTGCACGATATTGAATACACCATCAGGAAATCCAGCTTCTTTCACTAACTGCGCCAACAAAAGTGAAACAGAGGGGTCTTTTTCAGAAGGCTTTAATATAAATGTATTTCCACAAGCAAGTGCTAATGGGAACATCCACATGCCGACCATGGCAGGAAAATTAAACGGCGTAATACCAACGCAAACACCAAGGGGTTTTCGCATATCATAGCAATCTATTCCCGTTGAAATAGAATGAGAAAAATCGCCTTTTAATAATTGTGGCGCGGCACACGCATATTCAATGACTTCAATACCGCGTTGCACTTCACCAAGCGCATCAGATAAAACCTTACCATGTTCTCGACTAATGATGGCAGCAAGCTTTTCTTTGTTCTTTTCTAATAACGATTTAAGCTCGAAAAAATAACGAGCGCGCTTTAACGCACTGACATTTTGCCAAGGATGAAAGCTAGATTTTGCTGCTTGCACTGCAGCATCTACATCAGAAACAGTACCAAGCGCCGTTTCAGCAATGATTTCCCCTGCTGAAGGATTATATATTGGTGATGTTTTTTGACTGGTACCAAGTGTCAGCTCACCATTTATAAAGTGACTAACGATAGGCAGATTGGTTTTCGGATTTGTAAACGCTTGTAATTGTTTCACCGTACTTCCTCCATGAGATGTGCATTACGCACAATGATTTTCATTCATTAATAAGTTGGTTAATATGCGCATATGCTTTTTTTGCATAATGCAATGGGATTGCTTTTGCCGGGTCTTGCTCCGCTTCAACTAAATATAACCCAGCATAATCATGCGCTTTTAACGTATTAAATACGGCCTTAAAATCTATAAAGCCATCCCCAGGCACCGTAAAAACACCCGCTCTTACCGCATCCATGAAATTCCATGCATTTTGTTTGGTGGCTAGAAGTATGGGTTGTCTAATATCTTTAAGATGTACGTAACGAATACGGTTACCATATTTTTTAATGAGATTGACAGGATCAATGTCAGCGAATGCGGCATGGCCAGTATCAAGTAATAGTGAAATAAGTAGAGGACTTGTGTGCTGCATTAAATAATCAATTTCAGCTTCAGTGAAAACGCCGGTGCCCGCATGATAGTGATACACGATATGCATATTAAAATCATATGCAATACGCCCAATTTGATGTAACCCTTGTATGAGTGCGTGCCACTCAGCTTCATTAAAAACAGGTTTATGACTGCCAAGCACGGGATGTGATGTTTGTTGTATACTATGGCCACACTCACAAACATTAATATAACGCGCGCCTAGTGAGCGCAGAAAACTCATTCTATCTAAAAAATCAGATAAGGTTTTTTGATATTTATCTGGCTCAGTAAAATACGTACTAAACCAGGCCGAATAAATTTCCAAGCCATTTGAAGCAAGCGCGGCGTTGAGATCGTTCGCATTCTGCGGGTATTTATGCCCAATCTCTGTGCCTTTATAACCTGCCAATGCCATTTCTTCTATGCATTGTTTGAATGAAATATCACCGCCTAGCGATGTATCATCATCATTACACCAATTAATTGGTGAAATACCTAATTTAATTTTCATTAGCACATCCTTTAATATTGTCTTGCCATTTCTGTGCATCGAGCCATTGCCTCATAAGCTTCTTCAACTTTAGAAGATTGTGAAGTTTCAGCAATGCCTACCCGCCACCATGTTTCATAACCAGAAGACATGGTTTTTGGTAATACATCCATAATGATGACGCAAGTTTGTTTCTCAGCTTTTGCTGCTTTTAATGCAGGCAATAAGCCTTCATCCGTGGCGACATGGATGCTAGTAGCACCTAAAGCAGAGGCATATTGCTGATAATTTATGTTGATGTAATCGCCATCCAACCGACCTGTCGCCTTATTGCGGTAACGAAATTCATTACCAAAACCAGCGCTACCATTCCCTTCTTGCAAATTACGAATGCATTGATAGCCGTGATTATCAAACAAAATAACGGTTATTTTTTTATGTTCTTGTATTGCCGTAACTAATTCAGAATGCAGCATAATAAAACTACCATCACCGACAAATACATATACTTCACCATCGGTTGCTTCTTTTGCAAGTCTCACGCCAAGACCAGCGGCGACCTCATAGCCCATGCAAGAATACGCATATTCAAGATGATAATCTTTAGGTTGTATTGAACGCCACAAACGATGTAAATCACCTGGCAAACTACCGGCCGCACAGATGATCACATCCTCTTGTGTGACAAACTCATTTAAAATGCCAAGCGCGCGTGTTTGCAGCAAACCTGATGATGATTTGTTTTCAAGTTGGTAAAGCGTCGTAATTTCATTGTCCCATTTCGCTTTTAGTTTATGAATTTTTTCTTGATAAGATGATGTTGTGACATAATCATCGAGTTCTGCGGTTAATTGTTGCAGTCCCATTTTTGCATCACCTTTTAGCAGCATGCCATCCATTTTGAGCGCATCAAAGCGATTCACGTTAATATGAATCAATTTCATTCTCGGATGTTTAAAGCCCCATTTTGATGCCGTGGTAAAATCTTGTAATCGTGTACCGATTGCAATAATAAGATCTGCTTCTGCGGCTAATTTATTCGCAGCCTCACTACCAGTCACCCCAATACCGCCAATATTGTACTGATTAGACCAAGGCAGCGCACTTTTGCCTGCTTGTGTTTCAGCAACGGCAATACGATATTTTTCGACAAATTGGGCTAATTTGTCAGTCGCATCAGAATAATGCACACCGCCACCTGCAATGATAAGCGGATTTTTTGCTTCTTTAATTAATTTTACCGCTTCTTCAATGGCACGTTGTGACACGGCTTCACGATCCAGATGCCATAAACGTTTTTTGAAAAATTCTATGGGATACTCATAACTTTCCGCTTGCACATCTTGCGGTAGACACAAGGTGACTGCGCCAGTTTCAGCAGGATCTGTCAATACACGAAATGCATTTAAGCAAGCCATCATTAATTGTTCTGGCCGCAAAATACGGTCCCAATACTTACTCACTGGTTTAAAACAATCATTCACCGAAATGGTATAATCGTTCGATACTTCAAGTTGCTGCAACACGGGATCGGGTTGGCGGCAAGCAAAGATATCGCCGGGCAATAATAAAAGTGGAATACGATTGGTGGTAGCCGTGGCAGCAGCGGTGACCATGTTGGTTGCACCAGGCCCAATTGACGACGTACAAGCAAAAATACCGAGTCGATTTTTTTGTTTTGCAAATGCAATCGCTGCATGTGCCATGCCTTGCTCGCTGTGACCTTGATAATAAGTTAAGCCATTTGAATCATATTCCAATGCTTCACCTAAACCCGTCACATTGCCATGACCAAAAATACCAACGACCCCTTCCACAAATTTATGTTCTATACCATCTCTGACGACAAATTGATTAGCTAAAAATTTAAGTAATCCCTGTGCCATCGTTAATTTAATTGTTTTCATCCTTCATGACTCCATACACGTTTATTAGTGGCTTTTGTTCTTGTCCATGCATGTTCTTCACAAAATACAGGGACATGATAGGGATCATCTGGTAAATGTCTGATGAACCATAAGGTATAAAGTGCATAACCCGGTGCGGTACAATGTGAGTGTGTCTGTTTCTTAGTAATTTTATACGTATCATACTGGCGAATTTTAATTACCTCTTCGCCGCTTTCACCAAAGGCAAATCCTTGTGGTTCTGAGAAACGGTAATGATAAATTTCAGGTTGTGCATGATAATGCGGTGGATAACTAGACCAAGATCCTTGAAACGTAATAATTTCACCGACCACTAAATTTGATTCAGGACGATTGCGTTTATCAAATGCGGTGCGAACAATGCGATACGATGTATCATTTAGCAAACCCTTACCGCGATGATCGGATTCTAGCAAGTTATGTTTTTCAAATAAAATAGGCTTAAAGCGCGTTTGATTTTCAGTTTGTATGATTAATAGCTCAGCATCCGTCAACGCTTCTATTTGCACCTTCGTATTAGTGCACGTGTGCAAAACAATGGTATCTTCACTAAAATAATCGGTACGTTCCACTTGTTTTGAAGTGGTATCGTAGTGAAAAATCACACGACCAGTCATGAGCAAATAGGCTGATTCAAGCTGAGAGGTCAAATCAAGCTTCTCGCCTTTGCGTAATTTAAGACAATTGAAATCCATGCCTGTATCATCATGTGGTTCACCAATGGTAGTGATTTTTGTCAAGCCATCAGGAAAGCCATTGCGATGACTGACAAGAGATGTATTATTATTTTTTGTTAGATGATGCTTTTGATGCAATTGATTGAGCGTTTCACTTTTCCATAGCATTGGAACTTTATCGTAGTGATCAATAAAATAATTTAATTCATCAAAATACGGAATAGCAGGTGAACAACCATGGCGCGTCACGACCAATGCTCCACTCGCATTCGCATACGTGGTCGCTACCTCCCATGGTTTCCCTCGCAATAATCCACGCAATAGCCCTGACATAAATCCATCGCCCGCGCCTAACACATTGACGATTTCAACGGGAAAGGGTTTTGTTTTCATCGCTTGATTATCACGTTGTCGATAAACTTCGCAGCCTTTTTCACCTGTTTTTACCACAATCGGCGCATGGGTTAATTGTCTTATGTGTTGGATTGCTTGCACTTTATCTGAAGCACCACCTGCAATGCAAATTTCTTCTTCTGTACCAACAATCAATTGGCAAAGGGGAAGTATTTTTTGATAAGCCAAAGTCACGGCTTCACTTTCTTTATGGCGTGATTCACCATCACCTAGTGTCGTTAATCCCCAAAGTACTGGACGAAAATCCAAATCAATAATGACCGCCGTTTCATTTTCGATCGCCGTTTTTACCGCGTGCATGGTCGTTTCAAACATGCTATCCGTTGAAAGCCCCGTTCCGGTAATCAATAATGCTTTTGCTTCTCCAAATAAATCAGCGCGAACCTGTGCAGGCTTTAACTGCATATCAGCACAATCATTACGATAAAACATTAGCGGGAAGCGATCAGGCGGATCAATACCGAGCAAAACGAGTCCGGTTAAATGGTCCTTTGTTTCATATAATAATCGTGTATCTACATTCTCTTGTGTTAATGTATTTCGCAAAAATGTACCCATTTCATCTTTGCCGATGCAGGAAAACATCATGGAGGTCAATCCAAGTCGAGCACAACCGACGGCAATATTTCCTGCACAACCACCTAAATATTTACTAAAGTGAGTTGAATCGGCGAGCGTTGCATGAATATCATCAGAATAAAGATCGACGGCAACACGCCCCATACTAATAATGTCGATGGGCCGTGATACATGGAAAGTAAACGTTGTTTCATTCATCATGATGGCCTTCTGTTAATTTGACTGGCAACGCTGTATCAAGTGATTGTTTCGCAGCGAATGCGAGCTTTAATGCTTGCAAACCATCGAAACCGCTAACAGGGCTTTCTTCATGATTTAACCAAGCATGATAAAATGCCTGCATTTCAGCAAGATAGGCAGCTTCATAGCGTTCTAAAAAGAAATATAAGGGGTTGGAATGATAAGTTCCGGTTTTACTTAATTGCACGACCGCATGTTCCGTTTGATTATGTGCCATGAGTGATCCTAGAGAACCAAATACTTCTGCGCGTTGATCGTAACCATACACAGCTTGCCGGCTATTATCAATCATGCCTAAGGCGCCATTTGCAAAAGTCAGTTGAATGACCGCCGTATCAATATCACCGTACTTTGCAATATCAGGATTAATTAAGACTGCACCCTTCGCATAAACTTCAGTCACTTCAGCACCCGCTAAAAAGCGCGCCATATCAAAATCATGTATCGTCATATCCATAAACATACCACCGGATGTTTTGCAATATTCTTCCGTTGGGCAAACGGGATCACGTGAGGTAATATTAATTATTTGTGGTTTACCAATCGCCCCTTGCAACACGCGCTTTTTGATATTTGCAAAATTAGGATCAAAGCGGCGATTAAAACCAATTTGCAATAGTGTTTTATTTTTATTGACCATTGCTAACGCGTTTTCTACTTCTGCAATGGCGAGTCCCATTGGCTTTTCACAAAAAATTGCCTTGCCCGCCGTACTTACTTTCATAATCTGTTCAACATGCAAATGGGAAGGAGAGGCAATTAAAATCGCATCGATTTCTGTGTGATTTATTAAATCATCAATATTTTTTGTGATCATAGGAAAACCAATTCGCTTTGCCCACGTTTCATCAAGATAAGGATCAGCCATTCCCATTAACTGAAATTGCGGCATACGATATGCAATATTTTCTGCGTGTAATTTTCCAATGCGTCCTGCACCTATGATTCCAATTCGACATTTTTTCATCTTCATCACCTTTTATAAAACTGTTTCATTACTCGTTTTGACAGCCAAATCACCCAGTTTAACCGATGTAATGACTTGACCAAGTTCACGTAATTTTTTACCGGCAAGTAAATTTTCCTCGATACTTTCCAATGACGCCCTGGCTGTTTCTGGTAAAAAATAATAAGTGGTAATGGCTGCAAGTAAACAAATAAAACCGAACAACCAAAAGAGTTTCAATTCACCAAACGCATGAAACAGCGATAAAAATGATATCGACACGACAAAATTTGCTGCCCATTGCAAGACGGTTGCGATACTCATGGCAAGTCCGCGTATTTTAAGCGGATAAATTTCTGCAATGACTACCCAAAATAAAGAACCAACACTCACACAATAACCAATGATAAACGTCGACAATAAGACCACTATCAACCATTTTTCGTTGACCGCCAGACTAATCGCAAACATGCTAAATGCAGCAACAACACTGCCACTCAACATACAAAAGCGTCTACCGACTTTATCAGCAAATAAAAGCGTCACGATGGTAAAAATGAAATTTAAAAACCCTAACCATGAGGTGGCTAGAATGGCAGATTTAATGGGATGAAACCCTGCTGCTTCAAAGATCACAGGACCGTAATACATAATGGCATTAATGCCGGAAAATTGCTGAAAGATACCTAAACTTAATCCCAATAATAATACGTAACAAAAAGGCGGTTTTAGCAAGGATTGAATGCTACCGTAACCGTGTGATGCTATTTGTTCGATTTCAGTTAATTCCGTTTGCACTTCTCGCTGATTGCCGCGAATTTTATTCAGTACTTCACGTGCTTTTTCACTGCCGTAACGCATCATTAAAAAGCGCGGTGAATGTGGCACTAAGCACATACCTACTAATAAAAATGCGGCCGGAATCGTGCCGGTAAATAATAACAAGCGCCAACTGGATAAGCTCACATCATGCAACCAATAGCCAATGAGAAAGGAGACAGCTTGGCCAAAGGTAATCGCGATTCCATTCAGTAAAATAAGGCTGCCGCGCGTTTTGCGTGGTGCTATTTCAGCGATAAATAAGGGAGAAACATAAGAAGCGATGCCGATACAAACGCCGATTAAAAAGCGTCCGGCGTACAATACGGGTAAATCATTCGCGAGTGCTGATAAGAGCGAGCCCAGGATAAAACCGACTGCGACTAACTGCAGCAAGGTTTTGCGGCTCACTCGGTCTGAGACAATGCCACTCAAGGGAATGCCAACCATAGACCCCAAAAGACTCACGCTCACAATTTGCGCCCACTGAAAGTCTGATAGCGCAAATTGCGCTGACATTTGGTCTTTGGCGTTGGCGATCACGCTTGAATCAAAGCCGAATAAAAACCCGCCCAATGCGGCGATTGAGGCGACAAGCACAACGTAGGAGGAGGACTGGCGAGCGAGCAATTCCATGCGGAAATCCTTTTAAAACTAATCCGTGATCCGAGGGGGCTTATTATTGCCGAGCGGCAGCCTGATTTCAATCAAGCAGATAGAACAAAAAAGGCTAGAAAGCGCCGCCGGTTCGATATATCATTGGCACGCAAACTCGCACGGGCCCATAGCTCAGTTGGTTAGAGCAGAGGACTCATAATCCTTTGGTCCTAGGTTCAAGTCCTAGTGGGCCCATGTAGAATCAAGAGGTTACGAAACCTATCAAAACTAGATCGAATTCATGTAGAAGCAATGTAGAAAGTTAAGGGGTCTTTCCTATTTCAGGGGGCACACCATTTACATTGAATTCCAACATAACTTTAAAATCAATCTGTGAGGTTGATATTGGTTTTAGTGTATCATATATGAACAAGTTAGGTTGTTTTGTTGTTTAATTATTTGCTAGACTATGCAGCATTGCTGAAATGGCACGCTTATTTGGGGACTGATATGCAACGACAAGAAAAATATGAAATAAATGATAACACTAACTTTTCATTACCTTCTGATAAATTTGTAAAAATAGTACGCTGGGATACGAATTGCTTCCTAGAAAAATTTATACTAGGAATCACCAAAACACCCTCCGATCAGTTTCACACACCGCTAAGACAGGGTGGACATAAAGCTTATACAGTATTTGCTAGCGGCGTATATAAAAGAGGGAACAAGCCATCTCCATATCCAACAGAGCTGCTTACTAAAAAAGACGAATTTTCACAACATCAAGCGATGACATTAATCACGGATCAAGTGGATACGAATGTATTTGGACATGATAAAATCCGTGGTAGTAAATTGATAGGATTTATATTTGACCCAAATGATGCGCTAATTAATCGTATGTTTAGTAGGGACATAGGCAGCTTTGGTCGCCCCTATGAGTTTCACAGTGAAAAACTTGCACAAGAATATTATGAATCTAATGTCTTATCTGACAAACCGTTACTGCACTCATCTTATGAGGCGTTTAAACGTGCGGTTATTAAACAACCGAATCAGTGTAACGAAGTACTTGCTCGTGTTAAATGGAATGACAAATCAAGTGCTATTGGTATATTTAGTGATTCTTTTGAAGCTCGTTGTGTCGTGCAATACTATGCTGAACGTTTAAAACATAGACTTAAAATTCAATACACCGAATTGCTATCTACGCTAGAGGATGATTATGAAGTTCCAGTCTATTTTTATTTACCTAGTAATAATCTATATTGGCAGCCATATAGCAAACAAGATCAACATAAAGACAAAGAATATGCTAATAGTATTTTAGATAATGAGAAATTACTCAGGCAGCAGTTTGAATCTAGTAACTTTGAGTTCTTGTTGATTGTAAGTAATCCTGAAAATGTCGATAAATGGCAATTCGAAGGTGAGTCGATGTTATTTTGGCTAATTATGCACGGTCAGATTCATATTGCTGATGCATTACTGAAAAGAGCAGGGATGCCAAAATCAATTGAAGATATTGTAGCTGATGAATTTTTAAATAAAAATATAACACAAATCACCTTACCATCTCAGAAAGATTCAAAAACAAATATATTGCACATTGCTGCTGAAACAGGACGCTTAGAATTATTTAAGCTTTATGCAAAGCTATGCCCATCAGCTATAAATGAATTAAGTGACGATGGTTTTGCACCAATACATTATACAGCAAAATATGGTCACCAAGCATTACTAAGTTATTTATTAACACTTAATGAACTAAACATTAATTTACAAGATAAAAACGGATGGACAACTCTACACCATGCTATAGATTCAGATCAAATGGATATAGCAAAAATCTTATTACTCGATAATCGAATCAACGCTAATCAGCGCATTAAATACTGCATCAGTCCATTTCATATGGCGGTGGCAAGTGGATCAATTGATTTTATTAAGCTGTTGCTAGAAAACCCTAAAGTTGATAGCCAGGCAAAAGTCCTTATTTTCTTCAGTCCCATGAAGCTTGCAGTAGAATACAAGCGGGACGATGTCATTAACCTCTTAACTTTGGATAAATTAAATAAATATCTTGATGCCTTAATTAATAGAGAAGAAGAATACAAACCACGCTTTGGCGGATTATTTTGGAATGGTTACTCTAAATCTGTAAAAATGCAATCAGCAAATGCGTTAAAGTTACATTTGCTGAACGAAACTGACAATCTCGACTGTAATATGCGTGCTTTAAAACAAGGTAAACTAGGTGATATTGTGGATGCTTTGCCAAGTGATTATAAAAATAAATTAAAACTATAAACCAACATACTCTCACCTATATACTGGAACATCAAAAAAAAATTTCATCGTACTCCTTCATCCATTTATAAATCAGGAAGTATACCTTCAATTCTGAATAACCCCGCCCCAGCGCCTGACCACCCTATCATCGCTTTACGGTGTGAGAGGGTGGTCAGGCGTTGGGGCGGGGCTTCGGCACTCGATGAAATCTAGCTTTTTGCTTTTTCTGGATAGCGAAATGGATTCGAATTTTATTCCACAGATTTTCCGGTACTTCATCCTATTTTAATGCACGCCCCACCTCACCCGACAGAACTGTCAGAAGTATTATTGTCAGTTGTGTCGGATGGTATTTTAAATACTTTGATCATACGAAATTTCGCTGCGAGCTTTTTCACTTTTTCAAAAACATCGGGCGCGCAGAAATACCAAACTTCATTAATCTCAAATTGGCATACATAATCGGACAGAATATCATCCAATCGGTTTTTACTTTTCATGGTCAACTCAACTTCAATAGCAATTTGTTTGCCATCAGGCAAAAAGAATAATGCATCTGCATAATGTCTATCCCTATTCCTACCCACTCGCGGCATGGAGCCTGTCTTTCTCATCGCGCGCTCACTCATCCAATGGGCATCAGGGTACTCTCGCATGAGCTTGATGTAAATTTCGATGACCGCTATCTGATGTTCATAAATACCGACAGGTACTTTATCCAGCCTGGGCAATCCAGATATCTGCGCGCCCTGACGAGTCACTCGATAAATGCCATGACGATGATAAAATATTCTTTCATGTATCACATAACCACGTTTAACCAATCGCTGCATAATTTTATATGCTCTAGCTTTATTTAACCCAAACTGCTTTTCAATTTGCGGTATTTCACAAAATCCAAATTCATTAATAAATTTTATGATCTTCGTATCTCTATGCTCATACATAATGATTCAACTCCTCATCAAAAAAAATATTATGTTTGTTCAGTTCGCTTCGATGTGCTGGTCGCTGCTGCCTGACCAACCAATAAGTCACAGACGCTTTTATTGGTTGGTCAGGCAGCAGCGAATAGCGCTAACATCGATACTGTGGGGATTTTTTTGTTTTACCCACGACAATGTGAATAACCACATCATTAGCTAGAAATCACAATTTCTAATACGCGCCATAAACACCCCGACAGAACTGACAAAACGATTTCTGTCAGTCTTGTCGGGTGGCATTACGTGCGTATTTAAAATTTATTCCGTCTTCACTTTGTCACGGATTAATTTTGGATTAACAACGTACACTGGTGATTTAGGTCGCCCGGTTGATTGCTGATGAGATGCCACACCTAACCAATCCGCATCAACTAATTCTTCACAAGCTTTTTGCACGATTTCTCGATTCTCTAATAGCGTCCATTCTTTGCGATATATATCTCGCACTGAAAATATCAATTGAAGTTCGCCTGCCAGAATTTTATTACCTAATTTAATCGCAGCCTGTTGCACAATCGAATTTGCCATCCCATAAATTCGACGTGCATGTTGCTCAAGATACAAAACCCATACCCATGCCATTCTCACCGATTCAACTGTAATATGTTGACTTGGTTGACCATCTGCAACCGTAATGAGATGGAATATCAATGAAAGACTTGGCATCAAACTGCGATATTTAGATAAGTGTTCAAGTAATATTGGCGGATCATCTTTTTGTAATTGCGTTTGCTCTAACGTACTCAACCATTCATTAAAAAAAGCCTGTGCTTCCTCGTTAAATCGATAATAAGCATATCGATCACCCTCATCTTTACACGCACCTTCTCGCACAAAATCCATTGTGGCTAATTTATGAAAGATAGAATTAGCACGTTCCTTAGCTTGTCTATTTGGTGCACGATCAATCAATTGCCAATGTTTTAATTGATCAGGATAAATCAGCAGTTGAAATCGTTGCAGCAATCCATCATTATCAATCCCACGAATGGCACGATCGAGATAGTGTGCAAGCTTTGCAGGTTGTATATTGCCAAATATAGATAAGCAAAGGTTTTCAGTATGCACGGTGCCGCGACTAATTCGATCAGTGGTGAGAGAACCATAACCATTCCAAGCTTCAAGGAAAAAGGCGCGATCGCCTTCGCGCCCTTCCCTGTCCCAACTTGAAAGTAAACCCACCAACTCATCACGATACAAAAGTAGTCCGCGTGGATTTTCAGCTAATAATTCACTGAGTTTCTCAATAGTTGCGTCATTAGTTTTATATCGTTTCCAAATGGGCTTTAATGGCTCTTTGACTTGCATTAATTTTTCTTTGAGTGACAAGGTATCAAAATCATTTGTAGATGATTTTCGTTGCAACGCCTGCTTGCTTGATTTTACCAAAGCATCTTTCAGCGCTTCACGGCCTGCCTTGTATAGCTCCATATCTGCTAGATAGCTCGCAAATTCCGCATCAAATGCTTTCTTTGCTGCCGCCTCAAGCTGCCCCAAAGGATGCAACGCTTCTGCTACCGCAGGTGATTTCAGTTTGCCAGGATGACCCACTAAACCTCCCCAGAGATTGGGAATAACCAACCAATCATCGTGTTGTTTGGGTTTAATCCCGCAACCGGTGCCAATGATTGCAGCTGCCTCAACAATCGCTGTAATCGCAATATAATCTGCTGGGCATTGCATACGCTCTGAAACATCTAATATCCAATCACGAAAAGGGGCGGGGAAATTACTCTCATGCAATGACACAACGGGATGCAAGTCATTGCGCAATGGCATGGGCTCGCTCCAATCGGTGATGTCATTTGCTTCGTCTTTACTGTTTTTGCTGTAGATTGTGGAAAATAAGCTTGTTAAAGACATATCAACACTCCTTTTGATGCTGTTGTTTTTTTTAATAGTTATCTTGAGCGTAGCGCTTGTGCCGTTGATTGAACTGCCACCTGTTTTTCTAGCCATGCGCGGATTTCTGCTTTTCGGTAACGGACTAGGTGTCCCATTTTGATGAATGGCACGCCGATACCCATCCAACGGTCACGCTCAATTGTTGCAATTGAACAACTACGAATGGCCGCAACAGTGTCCTGAGCAAACATCATCCAATCAGGGGCTTGTTCGTATTCTTGGATAAGGGTTAAGCGGGGTAATTTAGTTTTCATTATGAAGCTCTCCTAGCAGTTAAAAATGACTGAGGTCGCGAATGATAATATAAATATACATTTAGTCAAGTTAATGATAATAAATATTTACATTAATGCTTATTGGTACTATTTTGTATATTTATATTACACATTAAAACTATTGATTGCATTAATCCATTACTATGTGTATCATTTGTGCGCATTAGAGAGGCTCATTTTAGGACACCTATACAATGACTACACCGAGGACAGTTAACCTTAAAACCATGAATGAATGGCCCAAGCGCATTAAGTTACGCATGAAGGCTTTAGGTTTAACTCAAGAAACTTTAGCAAATAAGATGGGGCTAACTCGCGGCGCCATTACTCATTACCTGTCAGGCCGCAGAATGCCGCCATATAAGCAACTTGAAAAAATGGCTGATATCCTGCTAACAGATGCCGCGTGGCTGCAATTTGGCCTTGCGCGGGAACTTGATCCAGTAACCAACACTTTGCATTATAAAATCCTGGATGACTTGCCAACACTTCATCCCATCCCAATCATTTCATGGGAGCAGATTGATGTTATTGCTGATACGAATTTATTAGACCGTAGCAAAGTGACCGATTGGGTTCCGCGCATGTACAACGATGGCTTACAAAGCTTCGCCTTATACGTTAAAGGCGATTCAATGACATCACCGTATGGACACATGGACAGTTTTCGCGAAGGTGATCTTGTGCAATTTGATAATGATCATACGCCCTCGAATGGTAAATATGTCATTGCGATTTTACCCGGCGTAAATGAAGCGATATTCAGGCAATATGTGATTGATGGTGGAATACAATATTTGAAGCCTTTAAATCCACAATATCCATTGATTCAAATCGATGATAAGACGCGGATTTGTGGCGTTATGATTTATTATATTTGTTCTTAGTCGAAATAAAGTATCAGCGTATAACACAGCAATATATGAGGAGAACTTACCATGTTATCAAACGAAGCGCGCGAAATTTTAGAACTACCGGAAAAATCTGACTTAAACGAACCTGAGTTAAAAAAAGCATATAAGCGCCTCTCAAAAAAATTTCATCCGGATAAATGGGCAAACAAAAGCAATGATCAAATTCAATATGCAACTGAAAAATTCAAACAAATCAGCATGGCGTATCAAACTCTGCTGGCATCACTATCTGGCAATCATAGTAATAAATATGTTTATTTAGATCCTATGCAAGTTTTCAATCAAATTCATAAACATGCTTATGACAATGAAAATCCAAAGGATAATGAGGCTCTTTTTTGGTACGGTATGTTTATGCATAGTGGAACGAATAAAGACAAATACAAGCTTGGCATCCTATGCGAATCAATTATATTTGGTCAAAATGAAAATAAGATAGGCTTTGCTTCAGACCTTAGCAATATAACATTCAACACTACAGATGAATTAAGAAAAAAACTAAAATATATCCCTATTGTCGAACCAAACTCACTCACTATAGTTAGTGCAATTTTACCTGACGATACAAAAGAAATAAAAAATGTCCTGATTGAAACAATTCAAAATACACCACAGATAGAAAAAGTAGATTACCCAGAAAATATGTTCAATCAGCAAGAAGTGATGCGAATCGAAAGCCATATTTACCCCAAAGAAGAAGCACTAAAAGAATTTCTAAAAAATTCTAATGAATTTGCAAAAATGAAAGAGTTAGCAAGAGAATCATCTGTTACGAACACACACCTCAGCGAACAGTTTCAGCACATGGTAGATGAAATTAACAACGCACGCACTTTCTCTGATATTTTAAAAGTAACAGAAAGGTACGACTTCGAAAACAGCAAAGACCCAAGCATTCAAATGCTTGGTGCTACTGGAGCGAACTCAGTGCTCTATATAGGCAGCTTCTTTAGCAATAACACCTGCTTTGAATACTATGCGGCAACCCTTAGAAGTAACGCGATTAAAGCAATGGCTAAATATAACGATACTGTTAATCCACAAAATACGATTACAGACTCATGTAAAGAAATGCGAAAACTTCAGTAATCCCTTATAGCAACGTGCTCATGCCTTGCATTAAGCAAACCGCAAATGCGAGGCATGGCTAAAAAAACTAAGCCACCCGCTCAATCCGCTGATATATTCGCGCATGCTCACTCCCATACGTCCAATGTTTGCTGCATGTTGAGCCAGCTTTCAGGTGTGGTACTAATACCCTGTAACCCAATCTAAATTTGATTTTTGCTACAATTTCCAAAAAGTGCGTCGGGGTTGGGTAAAAAATGAATAACTATCCACCCATATCTATACAGATGTGTTGTAATATGCTTGTAACTACCATCATATTTCACAATCAAACTCCGATCACCTAGCGATCAGATTCACCCCATACCCAATTCAACTCAATCTTGCACATGCATTCAGTTTTATGTACCATTTCGTCTCGAACGTGTCATGACTAGGAGAAAAAAATGTTTCGTTGGTTTGCAGAGACTGCCTATAAAAATATGCCCTCAAGTGAAGGGCAAGCATTAAAGGATTTTTTGAGTAACTCGCACGAGCTCGCAAAAATGAAAGAGCTGGCTTTATCCATCAAGCCTAGTGCGACAACTTCAGTTCATTACAGTGCTGCTGATAATTCAACTACTACTAAAGTTACAATGCATAATGAATGCAAGGACATGGTTACTGAAATAGATAACGCACTCACTTTTTCTGATATCTTAAAAATAACAGAGCGATTTGACTTTGAGAATAGCACGGATCCTAGTATACAAAAAGTTGGCGCTTCAGGGATGAACTTCATGTTACGTATGAGTAGCTATGTTAATAATGAAGCCTGTTTTGCATATTATGCGAGTACTTTTAGAAGTAATGCGGTGCAGGAAATGGCTAAACTAGGCTACAATGCAGACATGAAAAATCCGTCTGAAAATGCTATCAATAGCATGAATCCGCAGAACAGCAAATAAGCGGTATTATTTCCTAATCTCTTCTTACAAATCCTTTCATGCCCTTTCCGCAAGACTGCGGAAAGGGCACA
>Ga0155585_1042_pt2 | contig 34502 bp, 31 predicted proteins | sample RifCSPhighO2_12_FD_107242 | JGI IMG/M metagenome (GOLD analysis project Ga0155585, IMG submission 107242) | Gammaproteobacteria bacterium RIFCSPHIGHO2_12_FULL_43_28 | reverse complement strand
ACCGCGCATCATGACTTCATGATTACCGCGTCTTGCGCCGTATGAATTAAAATCCTTTACTGCAACCTTATTAGCTTGTAAATAGTTACCAGCGGGACTATCTGCTTTAATGGAGCCAGCTGGTGAGATATGGTCAGTGGTGATACTATCACCGAGTAATGCCAACATCCGCGCGTTTTTTATCGCTTGAATAGGCATGGGTTCTGCGCTCATATTAGCGAAAAACGGTGGATGTTGAATGTAAGTTGAATCCGCTTGCCACGTATACGTTTCACCAGCAGGAACAGTGATGGCTTGCCACGCTTTACTACCGGTAAATACATCCGCATATTGTTCACGGAACATGGTTCGGGTGACTTTCGCCACTTCGCTTGCGACGTCGGTATTGCTTGGCCAAATGTCTTTTAGATAAACCGGGTTGCCATTTTTATCTTGACCGATCATGTCTTTGCTTAAATCGAGCGTCGTCGTTCCGATAAGCGCGAAGGCGACAACCAGCGGCGGGGAAGCAAGCCAGTTCGCTTTCACTTGCGGATGAATACGACCTTCAAAGTTACGATTACCAGATAAAACGGCTGAAACAAGTAAATCTTGTTCTGCGATGCTTTTTGAAACCGCATGAGGCAGCGGGCCTGAATTACCAATACACGTTGTGCAGCCATAACCAACCACATTAAAACCAAGTTGATCAAGATAGGTTTGCAGGCCGGATTGCGCGAGATAACGTGTTACTACTTGAGAGCCGGGTGCGAGCGAAGTCTTCACCCATGGTTTGACCGTTAGTCCTTTTTCCAGGGCTTTTTTAGCAACCAATCCTGCTGCCATTAAAACGCTTGGGTTAGAAGTATTGGTGCAACTGGTGATTGCTGCGATAACGACATCGCCGTGTGAAAGCGCGGTATCACTGGTTTTTTTAGCTTGGCGCTTGGTCTCACCGAGCAGCTTGCTAAAGGTTGCCGGTAATGCTGCCAGTGGGAGCCTATCTTGCGGGCGCGCGGGTCCCGCAATGCAGGGTTCAACGGTGGTTAAGTCTAATTCAATCACATCAGTGAAAACAGGTTCGGGTTGATCTTTTTCAAACCACATTCCTTGCGCTTTAGCGTAGCTTTCGGCGAGTTGAATGGTGTTTTCATCTCGACCGGATAAACGCAGATAATCAAGCGTCGCTCCATCAATGGGGAAAAAGCCGCAAGTCGCGCCGTATTCTGGTGCCATGTTCGCAATGGTTGCGCGATCAGCCACGGGAAGGTTGAGTAAGCCAGGTCCGTAATATTCAACAAATTTCCCAACGACCCCTTTTTTGCGCAGGATTTGCGTTAAGGTGAGGACGAGATCAGTAGCCGTTACGCCTTCTTTTAATTTACCAGTCAGTTTGACACCAACCACTTCTGGAATAAGCATGGAAACAGGTTGCCCTAACATGGCGGCTTCTGCTTCAATGCCGCCCACACCCCAACCCAAGACACCAAGCCCATTCACCATCGTGGTGTGACTATCTGTGCCGACCAAAGTATCGGGATAGGCCGTTTTATGACCGTCTTTATCATCGTGCCAAACGGTTTTAGCAAGATACTCGAGATTGACTTGATGACAGATGCCAGTATCAGGCGGAACGACGCGGAAGTTTGCAAACGCTGTTTGTCCCCAACGCAAAAAAGCGTAACGCTCTTTGTTTCTTTCCATTTCAAGCTGAGAATTTTTGTTGAGTGCATCGTTCGAACCAAAGGCATCGACTTGCACGGAATGGTCAATGACAAGATCTACGGTTGACAGTGGATTGATTTTTTCAGGATCACCGCCCATCGCCTTAATCGCATTACGCATGGCGGCAAGATCAACGACCGCTGGCACACCGGTAAAATCCTGCATTAAAACGCGTGCAGGGCGATAAGCGATTTCATGCTCTGAAGAGCGCGTTTTAAGCCAGTTCGCAACAGCATGAATGTCTTCTTCACGTACTGTATGGTTATCTTCGTGACGCAATAAATTTTCGAGCAGAATTTTGAGCGTGCGCGGCAGCGCAGCAATTTCATTTAAGCCTGCTTCTTGCAGTGCGGGAAGGCTGTAATAATGATAATCATTACCATTTACATTAAGCGTGCGTTTGGTTTTGAAGGAGTTTAAAGAGATCATGTGTTTCTCCAAGGTCGTCGCAGTTTATTGCTGTGATCCAAAAAGTTTTGGCGTATTATATACCCACTACACTTCAAGATGCGAATCCTAACATCTCATCTTGAGCTTTCACAAGTTGCATCCTTTCAAAGGGGCAAAATATGCAAATCGCGAACGATGTTGTCCTTCTCTCCCGTATTCAGTTTGGCATGACCGCACTCTACCACTTCCTCTTTGTTCCGTTAACGCTTGGCCTCTCAACTATTCTAGGTATTATGGAAACGGTTTATTTTATTACCAAGCGCCCCATTTGGCGCACCATGACAAAATACTGGGGTTTATTATTTGGGATTAATGTAGCGATGGGGGTTGCAACCGGTGTGACCCTGGAATTTCAATTTGGGACAAACTGGGCTTATTATTCGCATTATGTGGGCGATGTTTTTGGCGCACCACTTGCCATTGAAGGGTTGATGGCGTTTTTCCTTGAAGCAACGTTTGTGGGTGTTTTTTTCTTTGCTTGGGACCGTATCTCAAAAGGCGCGCATCTCGTGGTGACGTGGTTAATGGCAGCCGGTGCCAGTTTTTCAGCGCTTTGGATTTTGATTGCAAACGGGTGGATGCAACATCCTGAAGGGGCGCACTTTAATTTTCACACGATGCGAATGGAATTATATGATTTTTACAGTGTGATTTTTAATGACGTGGCACAAGCTAAATTTGTTCATACGATTAGCGCGGGTTATGTGACGGGCTCCATGTTTGTCATCTCAATCAGTGCATACTTCTTATTGCGTAAACGACATATTGCGTTTGCAAAACGCTCCATGACGGTTGGCGCTGCGTTTGGACTTGCTTCTGCACTTTGTGTCGTCGTGTTGGGTGATGAGAGCGGTTATCTCGCGGGTTTTAACCAAAAAATGAAAGTGGCTGCGATTGAAGGTATGTGGGAAACGGAAGCGGCTCCCGCAGCGCTTACCGTCATTGGTTTTCCTGATCAAGCAAATCGTATCACGAAATACACTTTAAAAATTCCTTACTTGCTCGGCTTGATTGCCACCCGTTCGATTCATGAACCCGTTTACGGCATTGTTGATTTAGTTGATGAAGCGCGCCATCGCATTCAAAGTGGTATGCATGCTTATAGCGCACTCGATGCACTGCAAAAAGATCCAAATGATAAACATGCCGAAGATGTTTTAACGGCAAACGAAGAAAATATTGGTTACGGCTTTTTGTTGAAACGCTATACGGATGATGTCGTACGTGCAACCCCCGAGCAAATAGAAGAAGCAGCCTGGTACACCGTGCCAGATGTGTTCACGTTATTTTGGACGTTTCGTTTGATGGTTGCGTGCGGACTTTATTTTATCGCGCTTTTTGCAGTTACTTATTATCTGTCATTGCGGCGTCGCGTGATTCGGCATCCCTGGTTTTTAAAGCTGATTTTATTTAGCTTGCCGCTGCCATGGCTTGCCGCTGAAGCGGGTTGGGTGGTCGCTGAGTACGGCCGTCAACCATGGGTGGTTGATGGTTTGTTGCCAACGTTTATGGGTGTGTCATCTATTAGCGCACAGTCCGTATTGATTTCACTGTTCGGCTTTATCTTTTTTTACACGGTGCTTGCCGTCGTCGAATTGTATTTGATGGTGAAGTATATTCGTCTTGGACCGGAAGCCTTATTTAAGCCCGAAGATTTTAATGTGCAGCCAAACTAGGAGAGTGAAACATGTTGGATATTGAATCGCTGCGTCTCATATGGTGGTTACTGTTGGGTGTTTTACTTGTCGGTTTTGCAATTACGGATGGTTTTGATTTTGGCGCTGCATTTTTATTACCGTTTGTTGCAAAAAAAGAAGCGGAACGCAGAATTGTGTTAAATGCCGTTGGTCCATTTTGGGAAGGGAATCAAGTTTGGATTGTTTTGGGCGCGGGCGCGATTTTTGCTGCATGGCCGCCAGTTTATGCAGTCGCGTTTTCTGGTTTTTATTTGTTAATTCTTTTGCTGCTTTTAACCATGGGTATTTCGCGTCCGGTCAGTTTCAAATACCGCAGCAAATTACCCAACCATTTTTGGCGTCGCTTTTGGGACTTTGTTGTCTTTACCGGTGGACTTTTTCCAGCGGTCATCTTTGGTATTTTAATCGGTAACACCTTAATGGGTGTTCCCTTTTATTTCGATAACAATCTCATGATTCATTATGCCGGCACTTTTTTTGATTTATTTCATCCTTTTGCCTTGTGGTGTGGTCTCACCAGTTTGATGATGTTAACCATGCACGGTGGTTTGTATCTCGCGATTAAAACAGAAAATCCAATTCGTGATCGCGCTATTTACTATTCACGTATGGCAGCCTTTCTAATGATCATTTGTTTTGCAGTGGGCGGTGTGTGGATTGCAAAAGGCATCATGGGTTACGAGGTGGCGGGCGGTGTTGATCCGTATGGTTATTCCAATCCATTGCATAAATCCGTGACTAGTGCGACCGGTGCGTGGCTGCAAAATTATTCGCGTTACTCGTTAAGCTTACTTGCCCCTCTACTTGCTTTTATCGGTGCATTCAGTGCAATGCTGACTGCGCGTTTTAGAAATAGTTTATTTGCATTTTGTTGCAGCAGCGTAAGCATACTCGGTGTCATTGCAACCGTCGGTGTGAGTATGTTCCCCTTTATTTTACCCTCTTCAAATAATTTAACGTCTAGTTTATTAGTATGGGATTCATCCTCAAGTGAATTGACCTTATTGTTAATGTTGTTTGCTGTTTTAATTTTTATGCCAATGATTTTGCTCTATACCTCTTGGGCGTACTATGTGTTGCGCGGCAAAGTACGCCAAGAAGACGTGGAAGTACAAGCAAAAAAACAGGCGGCATATTAGAAGAGGGATAAAATATGTGGTATTTTGCGTGGATTTTAGGATCGGCATTTGCCTGTAGTTTTGCAGTGTTGAATGCGCTTTGGCTGGAGTTGGAGCATCGTGATGCACAAGATGGCTTCTGATCAATTAGAGAAAATTGAAATTGAATCGGCAATTAACCTGGTAAAACCCTATTTATTAAATTTACAAAAACGTATTTGCCATTTTTTAGAAGATGAAGAGGGTAAGGCAAAGTTCATTGCGGATGAATGGTCGCATGCCTCAGGTGGCGGTGGCGTGAGCTGCGTACTTGAAGGTGGGGTGGTGATTGAAAAAGCAGGTGTGAATTTTTCACATGTATATGGGGCAGAATTACCTGAAGCGGCAACGGCCAAACGCCCAGAGCTTACTGATGCGACCTTTCAAGCGATCGGTGTTTCGGTTGTCATTCATCCGCGTAATCCCTACATTCCAACGTCGCATATGAATGTGCGATTTATCGTGGTTGAAAATAAAAATACGCAGCCTGTTTGGTGGTTTGGCGGTGGATTTGATTTAACCCCTTATTATGGCTTTTATGAAGATTGTGTTCATTGGCATCAAACAGCAAAAGACGCTTGTGGTCCTTTTGGTGCTGATGTTTATCCTGCCTTTAAAAAATGGTGCGACGATTATTTCTTTTTAAAGCATCGTAACGAACCGCGCGGCATCGGTGGATTATTTTACGATGATTTGAATGCATGGGGATTTGATAAAAGTTTTGCGTTTATGCAAAGTGTTGGCGATCATTTTATAAAAGCCTATCAACCGATTGTAGCAAAGCGCAAGCAACATGCTTATGGTGAGCGAGAACGTGCATTTCAAACGTATAGACGTGGTCGTTATGTGGAATTTAATTTGCTGTATGACCGTGGTACCTTATTCGGATTGCAATCAGGTGGCCGTACAGAATCCATATTAATGTCGCTGCCACCGCTTACGGCATGGCATTATAATTGGAAGCCAGAAGCGAATAGCGCTGAAGCGACGTTGTACAAAGAATTTTTGTGCAGTAAAGACTGGGTCTAGTTATCAAAGGAGGCGCGCTATGTTCTCAATTCGTGATACTGAAAATATTCGCAAATATCGCTTAAGCCACTCAGAACTGAATATGGTATTGCATCAAATTGCATTGCGCTATGATTCAAAAAATGCGCCGCAAGTTAGTAAAGATAAGGTAGAAGGTTTTCATCTCATTTACGCTCAGGGTAAGAAATTTATCATTTGCCCAATGAGTAAAGATGCAGAAACAAAAGATAATGAAGAAGGTATGCCGTTTATATGGGATACGATAGATAACGCATTGAAGAAGGAAGCAGTCAAAGACAGTCTTCTTTTGATTCCCATGCGCTTATGTCGTGGCTATTTTAATTTACCTACTTATGTGCCCATGGTTAAACGTAAACATGCAGTTTTGCTGATACTTCATTTGATCAATAATGCAATTTACATTCATGATTCACAAGGATGGGTCAAGCAATATTGTTACCCTGATAAAATCAATCAATACTCAAATGAAAAAAAATTTGATTACGATTATTCGATAAATTATCATGCGTACAATAAACAAGATGATGCCTATTCTTGCGGGTATTACGTGGTTGAATACATTGAATCAATCCTAAAAACAGGCAGTGTATCCGGGTGTACAAATATTCAGTTAAACATCAAAGAGAAGTATTCTGATAAGTCTGCGTATCTTAAAGGATATGAGATTGAGATTGGTCCCACTATTGCATCATCAGATAGCGAGTCCTTTGATAATCAAGAGGCAGAGGATGAGTTTGAAAAGTTATTCATTAAATAGTGAAGGCCGTCCTATTGAGTAGATCCTTGGTCTTGCTGCACAAGGCTTAGAATGACAAGGCGTTATGTCCTGTACTCTGCGCACTAGTTTCTGGCGAAAAGTAGGGTATAATGATTTTTAATCAATCAAACACGGAGGTTTGATCATGAGTAAAGTCAGAAAAATAACATTAAGCACGGTGCTGGTTTTGACATGGCTACTATCATTTACAAGCTTCGCCCAAAATCAGCCTAATGCTACAGCGGCGGGCAATGGTCAAGACCAAATTGAACCCACACCCACACTCTCGGCCGTTGATTGGACCTCGATGAATACTAGCAATAAAATAACGGTTGAAAATACCACCCAAACGAAATTGTTACTTTTCATTTCTGTTTCAACCATGAATAATCCGAATGCGCCAGGTATTAATATTCAAAATTGCGGTAGTGTCTCTCATATCACGGCTGGTAGTTCAGTTATCTGTCCCCTGAAAGCAATAGTGACTTTTAGTTCAGATGGCGGCAAAATTGCTTATGGTAGTTATCAAGTGATGAAGCCATAATAATGATACGAGATTATTTTTCAAATATTCCATTATTGCTTAGTCTTAGTTTGTTTTTCATTTATTTTTTGTTATTAGGTTTAGAGCAAATACGGCCGTTGCGAAAGCGTACACGGCCGTTATTGCATCGCATGATAATTAATGTGACGTTTTCGTTTTGCGTCTATTTTACCGCCATATTACTGATTAGTCCGGTGGCAACTTACACGATGCAAATGACCAGTACGCATGCGTTTGGGTTGTTGCAATGGTTTCCAATGAATACGTATCTTAACTTTATTCTCGGTTTCATGTTGCTGGATTTAACGTTTTATTACTGGCATCGGTTAAATCATGAGTGGCCGCTTTTGTGGCGTTTTCATAATGTGCATCATATTGATCCTGATCTTGATGTCACCACCTCTATGCGCTTCCATGTGGTTGAAATTGCTTATTCGAGTTTATTTCGTTTAGCTCAGCTTGGTTTGATTGGTGTTGCGCCGATTACGCTCTTTTTATATGAACTGGTGTTTCAGGCAAACACCTTTTTTCATCACAGTAATGTTCGCTTGCCACTGCATGTTGAAAAAATCCTTAACAAGGTATTGGTGACGCCGAGAATGCACGGCGTGCATCATTCAGCTTATCTTGATGAAACAAATCGTAATTACAGTGTGGTTTTTTCTGTTTGGGACCGATTGCATAAAACGATTAAACTCAATATTCCGCAACAGGATATTACGGTGGGCGTGCCTGCTTATTTGCAGCCAAACGATAATACGCTAGTCACCTTACTCATAATGCCGTTTAAGACGCAGCGCCGTTATTGGCGTTTTGGTGATGAGACTTATGTACATAGAGTTGCAGGGCCCATCAAACCGGCGAATGAGATGGTCGAATAGCGCTATAGCATCCCTATCAACGCTTCTAAACTTTTTTAATGGCAGCGCTTGTGTAGGAAACGGTGAGAGGTTCTGTTTTAAATATATTATCTTCTGCTTCAGTTGCTTGCGATTCGCAATAGGTTTCTTTGATAAAGAAAGATAAAAGAATGCCAAGTGCAACGCCAATGGGGACGATGCTTAATGCAAACGTATAATCCGTCGACGTATAAATCGGTAAACCGTTTGCGCCAACCGCGCTCGATGCATGTAAATCTAGCAACTCACCAACCCCTTTTTGGAAGATGACGCCACCTGCCATGATGAGCATATTGGTAATGGCAACGGCCGTGCCTGAAATACGAATAGGATTATTTTCCTTGCCCAGGGTAAAACACAACGGATGTGCACCACAACAAAAGCCAATAAAAAAGAAAATGAGATACAGACTAGAGGGGTTTAAATTCGGCACATAAAAAACGGTACATAGCAGCACTGCTGCAATGGAACCCGTCGCAGTTAACGGGAGCCTGCGTCGTTTGATTTTATCAGAAAGCATACCAATGATGGGGCAGGAAATAATCCATCCATAAAAAGTGTAGCGAGAAATGAGTGCCGCTTGTTCAGCATTAAAATGATAAACTGATTCAAGATACGGAATGCCCCAGAGATCGAGAAAAACAGAAGAGGGGAGATACAAGAGACAACCTATCGTGCCAATCAACCACATCTGTCGGTTAGAGATGATATGACGTACCGCAGCGACTAATTGCGACAATTCTAGCGGCGCCATTTCGCCCACTATATTTTCTTTGGTAACGGGCTTGTTCCGCACGAGAACAATAATAAGAGCGCTTAAGACGATGCCGGCAAGCAAGGCATTGCGCAATGCTTCGTGATACCCCATGAGCTCGACTGCTTTCGTTAGGTATTTTTGTGAGAGTGCGCCAGACAACATGCCGGCTGCTGTGGTAAGTCCAGCAACGGTCGCAAAGCAGCTGGGCGGCAACCAAAGTGAAGCGAGCTTTAAGGTACCGATATAGGCGAAAGCGCAGCCGATGCCAATCATGAAGCGGCCTGTCTCGGCCAGCATTAAGTTGTCTGCGCTGATAAAGGTACTTAAGCCGACCGCGGCTACCAAACAGGCAAGGCATAAAATCACGCGGACGCCAAATTTGTCATACAGCATGCCAGCAGGGAGCTGCATGGGTGTGTAGCCATAATAGTAAAAGCCGGCCAGGGTGCCAAATTGTGTTGCGTTAATGTGGAAGGCCTGGGTGAGTTCGCTTTGCATGACACTTGGGGAGACGCGGAGGAAATAGTTGTAGCAGTAAAAGAGCATCCCGCAACAGACAATCAGCCATGGGTAGGCTGAGGTAAGGAATGACGCTGTCATTGTGCGGTTTTTTAATGTCATGAACAATTCCTTCAATTAACAGTTTTAAAGCACTCCCACTGAAAAATACGAGAGGGCATTTTTTGATTAATGCGACACCTAAACCAAGTTCGTCTTCTGATAGGGTTACGATGGTAGTTAGCGTTAACTTAGAAAATCCCATCTTGATTGATTATTTTATGAACAGTTTAGTGGTTTGTTATTGTCACATTGCGTTATTCTTTCTAAACAAACGACTTTATAGCAAAACTAACCGCGTAAAGTCAATTCGTTGGCCGGTGGCGAGCGCTCGCACCCCGTCTAAAAAGTGATAGCAAATCCCTGGATTTAGTATTAAATTAAGGCGGATAGAGCGTTGAAACGATACTTTAAGGAGAGAGTCACATGAAAATGAAAGCGGTCGTGGTGAGCCTGTTATCCGGTATATTGGCCACGTCAATTGCTGGTTTCACCCCTGTTTATGCTGCTGATGAGGATACAAATACAACGGATGCAATGCAGCTGGCGGAAAATGATGTCCAAAGTGGCAATATGTCACAGGATGCTACTGATAATAGCAGCACAAAAAAAGACGACGCAGCTGACAGTAGTGACGACAATAGTAGCGATGGCAGTACGAGTGATAGCAGCAATGATGAGGCGACCCCTGATATGGCAACCGGGGACGATGATTATTAATGGTTCTTTTTACGTTTTCCCCTCGATCGGGCCTAGTGCTTTCGTGCTAGGCTTGTTCAATTGAGGAGCTCCGGGCGTTATTCTGATTATGGTCTATACTTAATCTAGGAAGTTATAGAAAAGGTTAGCCTATCTATATGAATAAATTAACTAAATCAGAATTTGAGCTGGCGTTGTTGCGTGGAATAAAGCGGGGGGAGTTCATCCTCTATTATCAGCCACAGTTCAGCCTTTTTACCGAGAAATTTGCCGGTGTTGAAGCATTAGTGCGCTGGCATCACCCTGAAAAGGGCCTACTGATGCCAGCTGAATTTATTCCGCTCGCGGAAGAGACGTCAGTCATCGCTCAGCTTGGAAGATGGGCACTTGCTGCTGCCTGCCGCGAAGTGAGGCAATGGCAAGGTGAGGGATTGTCAGATTTGCATGTGGCTGTCAACGTCTCTGCCTATGAGCTTCAGCAAGAGGATTACGTGGAAACCGTAAATGCGATTTTAACTGAAACAGGCTTACCCCCGCATTGTCTTGAAATTGAAATATCTGAAAATGTGCTTATCAATAATCGGGGGATGGTTGACCGAATTAAAGCGTTGAAGCAACTTGGCGTGCAAATTGTGTTAGATGATTTTGGCACAGGCTTTTCGAGTATTCATTATCTAAAAAGCATTCCAGTGGATAAACTTAAAATAGATCAATCATTCATTCAGCACATTAACACTAATCCCAATGATGCTGCCATTGTGCGCGCATTGATCGCGCTTGCCAGAGCCATGTATTTACAAGTGGTCGCAGAAGGGGTTGAATCGCTCAAACAATTACAAGCCTTAACGCATCATTCATGCGGCGAAGTGCAGGGGTATTATTTTTCCGAACCCTTGCCGCAAGATGAAATGCAATCTTTTTTATTAAAATATAAAGATGCTGCTTTTATTAAGCATTGAGTATTAGGGCGCGTCCGCACTTACTCGCAGCCTCGCAACGACGAACACCTGCGGCATAGACTGAGTTACGTCTGCTCTTATGCTTTTTGATAATGCTCCGCAATGACATGGGCGACTGACGCCGTTAATTTTTTGCCGGTCGGAATATGTAAAAACTCATTTGGGCCGTGAGCATTCGACTGCGGGCCTAACACACCGGTAATTAAAAACTGTGCCTTAGGGAATTTTTTGCCAAGCATGCCCATGAAGGGAATAGAGCCGCCTTCACCCATTGAAACCGCTGGTTTGCCAAAGTAATTAAATGATGCTTCATTACTTGCTTCAACTAGCCAGGCCGCTTCTTCTGGCGCATCCCAGCCCGATGCCATTTCAGGCATGGTGCATTCAATGTTTGCATCAAAAGGTGGATTTTCTTCAAGGCAAGTTTGAATGGCAAGCGCTGCTTTTTCTGCATCACTGCTTGGTGGTAAGCGCATGGATAATTTTACGGTGAGTGAAGGAATCGTGACATTACCGGCATTTTCTATCGCTGGTAATCCATTCATTCCAATCACTGATAAAGCAGGCCGCCATGTGCGATTTAAAATGAGGTCTGGTAATGAACCATCGCGTGCTTTAGTGCCATCAGAAAAAGGTAATTCATTAAAAATTGAATCCCCTAAAACGGTTGCGGCTTGATTCGCTTGTTCTATGCGTTTTGGTGGGATATCCACGTATAACTCATCTAAAATAATATCGCCGCTATTTTCATCTTCGAGTCTATTCAATAATTGACGCAACACTTGAAAACAAGAGGGGACAATGCCGCTGCCAGAACCTGAATGCACCCCTTGTTTAAGCACATCAATTTTTAAAATAGCGGTGGCAAGACCACGCAACGACGTGGTTGTCCACAGTTGTTCGTAATTGCCGCAACCAGAATCTAAACAAACCACCAGACTTGGTGTGCCGATTCTATCCTTGAGTGCATCGATGTAAAACGGAAGATCATAACTACCACTTTCTTCGCAGGCTTCAATTAAAATCACGCAACGTGCATGCGGTAGGTTTTGTGCTTGTAACGATTTGATGGCAGCAAGTGATGCAAATGCCGCATAACCATCATCAGCCGCCCCACGTCCATACAGCTTATCGCCTTTTAACACGGGTTTCCAAGGGTGCAAATCCGCATCCCAGCCGGACATTTCAGGTTGTTTATCTAAATGGCCGTAAAGCAAGATGGTGTCGTCTTTGCTACCTGGGATATCCATTAGGATCACTGGGGTGCGGTTTTCGAGTCGGACCACATCGATTTTCATGTTTTTTACCGCGTGCTGTTTGCACCATTTGTAAATCAAGTCAACCGCTTGATCCATGTAACCGTGCTCGATCCATTTTGCGTCAAATTGCGGTGATTTGTTTGGAATTTTGATATATTCCATCAGGGTAGGAATAATGCTATCGTCCCATAATTGATTGATGTAATTCATATTCTGTTGCTTGTTCATGAGAGTGATCCTAACGTTTGATGAGCAAAGTACAATTGTAAGAGGCATGAATCATGATGCAAGAAATATTTCACTTAATTGGTTATGCATCAGGGATAGCGGGCGCGGATGAACATTGCAGCGGTGGGCCTGATGCAGTTCAACAATCAGTCTATTTAAAAGCACTAATGGATAAAGGCTTGCCACTGGTATGGGAGCAGACTGTTCGCCCAGATGAACGTGATTTATCCAGCCGACCTGATCAGGCCGTGAGACAAATAAATGAGAAGCTCGCTCATCTGACAGCAACTCTCACGCGGCAAAACCAATTTTTCAGTATTATCGGCGGTGATCATACCTCTGCTATTGGCACGTGGAGCGGGGTTCAGGATGTTAAACGTGAAGCAGGCGAGATTGGTTTAATTTGGATAGACGCGCATATGGATAGTCATACGCCAGAAACAACTGAATCAGGCCGTATTCACGGCATGCCGCTTGCTGCATTGCTTGGGTTTGGTTATCCAACCTTAACGACCATTTTGAATCACTCAGCAAAATTTAAGCCAGAAAATGTTTGTTTGATTGGGGTTAGAAGTTATGAAAAAGGTGAAGCTGCTTTATTAAAACGATTAAATATACGCACCTACATGATGGAAGAAGTGAGTCAACGGGGTTTTATAACGGTGCTACAAGAAGCCATACAGTTAGTGAGTCGTCACACCATCGGTTATGGTTTATCTATCGATTTGGATGCACTGGATCCGAAAGATGCACCGGGGGTGGATGTGCCAGAACCAAACGGCATCCATGCAAACGATTTAATTAGCGGGCTATCTGACGTATTACCCGATCCGCGTTTACTTGGCGTTGAAATTGTCGAATTTGATCCCACGAAAGATAAAGCGCAATTAACCGAGAAACTCATCGCGCAATTAATAGACGTCATTGCTACCAAGGTCTTATCTCATGCTAAGGCTTGACGTTGAGATTGATACACAAAAAATGTTTGTCTACGACGATGATAAGCTAATTAAATCTTATCTCATTTCCACAGCAAAAAATGGTCCCGGTGAATTGCATGGTAGTGAAAAAACACCGCATGGTTTACATATTATTCGCGCAAAAATTGGTGCAGGTGCGAAAGCGAATACGGTTTTTGTTGGAAGACGAAAAACCGGTGAAATTTATACGCCCGAGATGAAATACCAATTTCCAAATCGCGATTGGATTTTAACGCGCATCCTATGGTTGAGTGGTATGGAAAAAGGTAAAAACCGCTTGCGTGAGGTGGATACCATGCGACGCTATATTTATATCCACGGTACGCCAGATGAGGTGGAAATGGGAAAACCTGGATCAAAGGGATGTATTCGAATGCGAAATAAAGATATCATCGAGTTATACGATTTAGTGCCGGTTAGGACTCCTATTTTCATCCGCTAACCCATTCATTTAGTGTGTAAAAATTTACATTCTGCGAAATATGTTAAGCTTAAATGAAGTGGGGGTTCGACAATCATGACTGATAAAATTCATGAAGTATTGACCTATTGGTTTGGTGATCCGGGTGTCGCTGATTTACCAACCAGTGACCGGACCAGTTTGTGGTTTGGTGAAGCCGACGCTGTTAAAAAAGAACTTAATGAATTGTTTAAACCTGAATTCGAAGCAGCGATTGCAGGTAATTTAAAAGAATGGGCAAAGACACCGCGTGGTCGTTTGGCACTTATTCTTATGTTTGATCAGTTTCCACGTTTTATTGATCGTTACACGCGTGATGCATTTTCGCATGATAAAAAAGCGTTGAAATTATGCGAAGAAGGCTTAAATGAAAAGATGGATCATTCGTTGACCCTGATAGAACGTGTCTTTTTTTATATGCCTTTAGTGCACGCAGAAGATGTGGATTGCCAAGAGAGATCAATCCGACTTTATCAAGAACTTGTTGCACTCTCGATGACTGAAACAACGCAAGTTTATCAATTATTTCTTGCTTATGCATACGCGCATTTTCGTGTTATTAAAGAGTTTGGCCGTTTTCCGCAGCGTAATCGTGTGTTAGGTCGGACATCAACGCAGGAAGAAATTGATTTCATGAAAAGCGCGTGAGTTTTAGTGCAACGCTACGTTGGCAGCAAAGGAAAATTATCAATGAGTCGAACGTGTCCCAGTGACACTGCACCTAATCTTCTTCCCCATTGCTCAACAATATAATCAACGTTAAAACCATGCGCGAGTAATTGCGCTTTAATGTCGGCTAACGATAATTCACTTTGTAGCAACTCCGGGAATAGGGCCGCTTTTATTCGCTCATCCGGTTTTAATCGTGAGTTTCGTGAGCTTAAAGCGAGCCCGTCTAAAGCGCGCTTTGTCGTGCAAGCCCGAATGTCAATCGGTAAAAATAGGGCATCCACCATTTTTTTGACGAGTAATAATTGCTGATAATCTTTTTCACCAAAGTAAGCGCGATGCGGTTTCACAAGATTAAATAATTTTAATACGATGGTAAGCATACCATTAAAGTGACCGGGTCTAAATTCACCTTCTAATTCCTTGCTAATAATGGTTTCTGATAATTGAATTTGATAATCGTCGGGATAGAGGCTGCTTGTTTCTGGAATGAATAAAACATCGACGTTATGTTTTTCTAGTAAATGGATATCATCGTCGAGTGTACGCGGATAAAACTCAAAATCACTCGTTTGATTAAATTGCGTTGGATTAACGAAAATGCTAACCACCGTCACCTCATTTTCATTGGTTGATCGCTCACATAAACTCAAATGGCCTGCATGCAGATGCCCCATTGTTGGGATGAAGCCTATCGATTTACCTTGACGTTTAGTTAATGCAGCGCGTAATTCGCCAATATTAGAAACTGTGTTCATGTTGTGGAAATTCCCCTGATTTAACCGATTGAAGGTAAGCATCAATCCCTGCTTTTAACTGTTCGTGACCATTCGTGAATGCTTTTACAAAGCGTGGTTTGAAATCAGGATTAAGGCCGAGTAAATCTTGAATCACTAACACTTGCCCATCCGTCTCAGGGCCTGCACCAATGCCTATGGTTGGAATGGCGAGCAATTGTGTGATAGCTTTAGCAACCTGTGCTGGAACACATTCTAACACGATGGCAAAACAGCCCGCTGCTTGTAAAGCGAGTGCTTCTTCTTTTAATCGCTTCACACTTTCTTCGGTTTTACCCTGTACTTTAAATCCGCCTAGATGATGAATAAATTGCGGTGTTAAACCAAGGTGACCCATGATAGGTATGCCTGATGAACTTAAATGTTTGATGAGCACTTCATTGCCCATCACGCCTTCCAATTTAAGGGCATTAGCGCCCGCTTGCATTAGTTGTTGTGCGGCAGTCACACTTTTAGATAAGGATTTTCGGTAGCTTAAAAAGGGTAAATCAGTAACGATAAATTTATTCGTCGCACCTCTTGCAACCGCCGCGGTATGCATTTGCATCATAACCATGGTTGCTGCAATGGTATCTTTAAAGCCATGCATGGTCATCGCAACGCTATCACCAACTAATAAGCAATCTGTGGTCGTTGTCGATAATAGTTTTGCACTTGTGTAATCATAACAAGTGATCATAGTGATTTTTTCTTGTTGTTCTTTTTTCTGTTGAAAACTAAAGATGTTCATCGTTTTCACTCCTTTCCAGTGTTTGATAACACGCGACAAAACTATCGTATATCAGGTGAAATGGATCCGCTTTGAGTGCTTGTAAATTGCGTTGAATTGTTTTTTTGTCACCACGCACAAGCGGGCCGGTCAATATGCTGTCGGGATTTTTCAATAAATTCTCAGTGATTTGGGTCAAATACGGTTTGGCATAATTCGCATTGATATTGAATTCATTCTCTAGTGTTTTAAATAATTTCTGCCAGAGCAAGCAGCTAAAATTACCGGCCATCACACAGAGCGCATGATATTTGGCTTTTTGTGCTGCTTTAATGCGCGCATGAGGATTGTTTAACCCTGGTAAAATACATGTAAATTCAGGCGCCTTCTCATCAAGGATGAAAGGTATTGATTGATAAGTAGCGAGCGAATATAACTCATGGGCAAATGTCATGAGCGGGTGAGCGCCTATTATCGATGTGCAAAGCAGGCTGCCTGAAAAATGTAAACAGAGGTGATTGTCGTTCGCGAGATATTGTTGATGAAAATCCACAATCGCATCATCGTTAATGAGTAGTAACACATGTGTGCTATGCGTCAGTTTAACATGTAAATCATCGAGTGAGTATTGTCTATGCCAATGCAGTGCCGGCAAATTCAATAATGCCAGGTAATGCTTCATATGACGGGCAACACGGCCGTTACCAATGATCAGGTATTGAAATGAGCCTTGCATGGGTACCTCGCGCCTCGTTGGTTTTTGTGGTTCTATTTCGCCACTTTTAATGCTCATCAATCTACAAGATGGGTCAAAAAAACTCAATAGCCTAATCCGTTTTTCTCTGATTAAAATATATACATTACGATGCGAAAAACGCGGATACCTTCGCCGGGATTGTGCTAAACTATCAATAGGTTCTGCTGGTAAATAATTATGACAAGGAGAGCATCATGCAGTCTCTCGAATTTTTCCTCGCTGATTTTCCGACAAAGTTAACACGTGAAGAAATGCAAGTTCATTTCGAGCAAGCTGTTATACGTTATCTGCAACAAGCTGCGCTTTTGACTTGTCCGCGCTTGTATCAAACCTTACTTTACCATTGGAACCAAGACACCATTCTCGCTATCAAACAGGTTAAAAAGCATGCTGGCATAAAAAATCCAAATGATTATTTTGAAAAACTTTATACCAGAGTATTGGTGGATTTATTGCGTCTCTCGTTCGATCCTATTAAAACAAAGTATCAACACGAACCTATCAACGATGATTCGACGGCCGAGATTGAATGGTGCGTTATCGAGAAAATGATTGCATTTTTGCAAATCAGGGGTAAACAACGTCTCGCAAAGCAAGCGAAAGCATTAAGCTTGCTTTGGCATCCTGATAAAGAAGATCTTTATTCTGATACGATGAAATGGCTAGATACGCGTTTAAAGCCAGGCCATTGTTTCAAATTAATCGCCATTTGTGTCACGAGAGTCGAAAATCCAAACTTGGGCCCATCGACGAACAAAAATCATTCTCGTGGTGAGTCTGCTAATAAGCTCGAAGATAATTTGCTAAATGCTAAGACTTATAGCGAACGCTTATTTTGTCGAGCTATCTTGCAATGGCTTAAGGATGTCGAACAAAATTGTTCGACCGCTAATGAATTGTTTCCCGCCAGGGGCGCGATTATCAATCGATTATCATTGTTGTTTACGACCTCTGCGGGTGCTTTTTTCTTTTCCGATGAAATTTTGATGCTTGGTGGACTTTACGGATTTTTAGCGCTCACTAAATTGGCTACGTATGCCTCCTCATCGCCAGAAGCAAGAAAGCTCGAGCAGTACTGCGATTCCATGAAAACAAATTTATTTTACGGTTCATTAGGTTCATTTTTCATGATGAGTTCTGCTTTTATGCGCTTTGAAACGACGTCCATGAATTCAATGTTAAATGCCTATCAATTAGTGTCTGATAAGGCATCAACAACAAGTACGAAAAAAACGGCGGAATGCAATTTTCAATCACCTTCTATAAAATATATTACTGATCATTTGCGAAGATACGTTGACAGACAGAAACTGCAATGGTTGTCTCCCTATCGTTACGGTGTGCATAAGGCAATTATCATGGGCAGAATGCTTAAGCAGATGGAATCCATTGATCATTCTGATGAGGCATCTGATGAAAAATTAAATCAAGTTGAAATGCTTTTGATTGCGGCAGGCAATAATAAGCAATTAACTGAATCAGGTACTGAAGCCGCTCGTGCGGTTACGTTCGCCCTTGATGAACTTTCGCGCGTGCGCACGTTGCTAATTAATCGTAATGAAGAAGAATTTTATAGCTTAACGCATCATATTGTTTCTGAATTGGATGACTATATCGATGAGCAATCCAAACAGTGGTTAGCCGATTGGCGCTACGGAAGTAATAAGGCAAAGAAAATCTCCGATGCTATTTCTAATTTAAATGCTATTCGTTCAGATCGGAAACTTTCGATGGATGTAAAACTGGATAAAATCCGGAAAGTGTTATTGGGTCTTGCAAATGATCCTGTGATTAAACAATCCGGGCATCAAGCTCAAGATAAGGTAAAGCATACATTACAAATGCTGATGGCTATTATGCCGGCAACGCCCAATGTACCAACTAAAAATAATTTACTGATGATTGGTTATCAGTAACTACTCACCCGTCATTGCGAGGCCGCGAAGCGTTTGGCGTGACGCAATCCACATAGCGGTGAATAACTGGATTGCCGCGCCCGCAAAAAACGCGCCTCTGAGTGCGAACGGCCAGTTAATGAGCGTATTTAGAACCCGTTCGTGCTGAGTCCTTCGACAAGCTCAGGATGCACGAGCGCGTTTTTTGCGCCGTCTCGAAGCATGAACGGGCAATTTTAAATTTTGTCGTGTAGAGAGATACCCATTACACTCATGATTATTTAACACCGTTCCTTCAGATCAACAAAATCACGTTGCGCGGGACCGGTGTAAAGTTGTCTTGGCCTTCCCAAGCGATACGGATTGCTGATCATTTCATTCCATTGCGCAACCCATCCGACGGTCCTTGCTAATGCAAAGATGACAGTAAACATATTGGTTGGAATGCCAATGGCACTCAAGGTAATGCCGGAATAAAAGTCGACATTGGGATAAAGTTTTTTCTCAACGAAATATGCATCTTGTAATGCAATCTTTTCAAGCTCCATCGCAAGATTAAAGATGGGATCATTATGCGCACCAACGGCTTCTAATACTTCATGACAGGTTTCGCGCATGACTTTTGCACGCGGATCATAATTTTTGTAAACACGATGTCCAAAACCCATTAAACGGAAGGGATCATTTGGATTTTTTGCGCGCTCAATAAATTTACTAATTTGTGAGGCATCCCCAATTTCATGCAACATGCTAAGCACCGCTTCATTCGCACCGCCGTGTGCAGGTCCCCATAACGCACCTATACCTGCGGAGATGCAGGCAAATGGATTTGCGCCGGTGGATCCTGCTAATCTTACGGTTGAGGTTGATGCATTTTGTTCATGGTCGGCATGCAAAATAAAAATGCGATCCAGTGCGCGCGCAATGATTGGATCGGGTTTTGTTTCTTCGCAGGGTGTGCCAAACATCATATGCAGAAAATTTTCAGCATAGGAAAGTTTATTTTGCGGCGGCATAAATGGCTGACCGATTGAATATTTGTAACACATCGCAGCAATGGTCGGCATTTTCGCGATTAAACGTAAGGCTGAAACATGACGATGATCCGGGTTTTTAATATCGAGCGTGTCATGATAAAACGCGGATAAGGCACCAACGACGCCGACCATAATGGCCATCGGGTGAGCATCACGTCTAAAGCCATTAAAAAAATTGCGGATTTGTTCGTGTACCATCGTATGGTGCACGATATCGCTTGCAAATGTTTTATATTCTTGTTCAGTGGGCAGCTCACCATTGATTAAAAGATAACAAACCTCAATGAAGTTTGATTTGCGTGCTAATGCTTCGATTGGATATCCGCGGTAGAGTAGTATCCCTTTTTCGCCATCGATAAAGGTGATTTTGGATTCGCAGGCAGCAGTCGAATTAAAACCAGAGTCATAGGTGAAATAGCCGGTCTTGAAGAGGGAGGTAATATCGATGACATCGGGGCCTAGCGTGCCGGATTGAATGTCAAATTCGAATTCTTTTTGACCAATTTTTAGAACTGCTTTTTTTTCCGCCATAACAACTCCGTCATCGTCATTCTTATAGGACCTATTCCTTCGTTGGAGCAAGATTATGCTTTGAACAGATCAATTATTCGGCAATAACTTCTGCTAAACTATAAGCTGGCAGGTATTAATGCGTCACCTTGTTATATTTAAACACATTTGACGTGAATCCTACCATAGATCAATCTGACTATTGTATCTATTTGATTTAGCGGGGTGGCGAGAATATAATCGTACCGCCTTTACGTGCTATGACTTTATAAGGAACACATCCGTGCGCACATCAAGACCCAAAAACTTAAATTTGTTCACAATTCGCTTTCCCATCCCAGCGATTGTGTCAATTTTGCATCGCATATCGGGTTTTTTTCTGTTTTTACTCATACCATTCATCTTGTGGGTGTTAGACGTCTCATTGACACCCGCTGGTTTTGACTCGTTGCAAGGCTGGCTGGGCCAGTTTTATGTGAAGTTGCTTGTTTGGATATTGCTCATTCCTTTTTGTTATCATTTAATAGCGGGCATTAGGCATTTACTGTCTGATATCCACATTGGCGATACCTTGAAAGGCGGCAGACGTGGTGCTGTCCTGACGTTTGTGGTTTCGTTCTTACTTCTTATTTTGGCGGGTGTTTGGCTATGGTGAAATCAGTACTGGGCGTTAAGCATCAGGGATTGCGTGATTGGATTCTTCAACGACTGTCCGCTATTTTGATGGCAATTTATACCATTGGCTTGACTGGCTATCTTTTGATTCATGCCGATTTATCGTTTGGTGAGTGGCATTACCTCTTTTCGCAAACGTGGATGAAAATTGCGACCATTCTTTTCCTGTGGGGCCTTCTTGTACATGCATGGATTGGAATTTGGACAATTTTTACAGATTACGTTAAGCCGTTTGTCCTGCGGAGTATTTTAAATACACTGGTTCTTCTCATGTTGTCTGCCTGCTTTATCTGGGGCGTTCTGATTTTATGGAGTGTGTAATCAATGAAAGTGGCAAAGCACACATTTGATGCGGTTATTGTTGGCGGCGGCGGTGCTGGCTTGCGGGCAGCGATTGAGCTTTCCCAGCATGGTTTAAACGTGGCCGTTATATCCAAAGTTTTTCCAACCAGATCACACACTGTCTCGGCGCAAGGTGGGATTAATGCAGCATTGGGTAATATTGAACCAGATGATTGGCGTTGGCATTTTTATGATACGGTGGTTGGCTCAGATTTCTTGGGTGATCAAGATGCAATCGAATATATGTGCAAAAATGCACCAGAGTCAATTTATGAACTAGAGCATATGGGCTTGCCGTTTTCCCGTTTGGACAATGGCAAAATTTATCAGCGCGCTTTTGGCGGTGCGACCCGTGAGTATGGCAAAGAGCAGGCACACCGTACCTGTGCTGCGGCTGATCGTACAGGACATGCTATGTTGCACACCTTGTACCAGAAAAACCTGCAAGCAAATGCGCGGTTTTTTAATGAATGGTTTGCGCTCGATCTCGTTAAGACACCAGAAGGTATTGCCGGTGTAACAGCCATGTGCATTGAGACAGGTGAAATTGTCTTTATGCAGGCAAGGGCCACGATTCTTACCACGGGTGGTGCTGGACGTATTTTTGAATCGACAACGAACGCCCATATCAATACAGGCGATGGTTTTGCGATGGTGCTGCGTGCAGGTTATCCACTAGAGGACATGGAATTTTGGCAATTCCATCCAACCGGTATTTACGGGTCTGGATCGTTGATTAGTGAAAGCGTTCGCGGTGAGGGAGGCTACCTCATCAATAAAAATGGCGAACGCTATATGGAGCGCTATGCACCGCACCTTAAAGATTTATCTTGCCGTGATATCGTTTCCCGCTGTTCCGCCATTGAAATTCGCGAAGGCCGAGGTTGCGGTCCCAAAGGTGATTATGTCTTATTAAAAGCGGATCATCTGGGTGAAGAACTAATTAAGTCACGTTTACCAGGCATACGCGAATTAGCCATTACCTTCGCAGGCGTTGACCCTGTTAAAGAACCCATTCCCGTGGTGCCTACTTGCCACTACGTCATGGGCGGTATCCCAACCAATTATCACGGCCAGGCAATCACACAGAATGCTAAGGCCGAAGATGAAATCATTCCTGGCCTTTATGCAGCGGGTGAGTGTGCTTGTGTTTCTGTACATGGTGCGAATCGGCTTGGTGCGAATTCCCTCCTCGATCTCGTTATCTTCGGCCGTGCTGCGGGTAAGCATATTAAAGATAGTATCGATCGTGGTCTCGCTATGCCTGAGCCTTCCGAGGCAGATATTGAAAAGGCGTTATCGCGCGTTTATCGCTGGAATGGAAACGATAAAGGTGAAAGCGTCGATGAAATTCGCTCGGCACTGCAAAAGGTCATGCAAGATGATTTTGGTGTTTTCCGTACAGAAGAAAACATGAAAGAAGGTTTCATGAAGTTAGAAGAGCTTAAAGATCGTTTGAATTACGCGTCGATCAAAGACAAGAGTGATTGCTTTAATACGGCGCGGATTGAAGCGCTTGAGTTAGACAATTTAATGGCCACGGCAATCGCAACGGCACACAGTGCAAAAGCGCGTAAAGAAAGCCGAGGCGCACACGCTCGTTATGATTATCCGGAACGAGATGATCAACACTGGCTGAAACATACCTTGTATTTTGATGAAACGGGTATTGCCTTCCGCGCTGTTAATATGCAACCGGAAGGAATGGAGCCGATTAAATTAACGAAACGTGAAGAATAACATTAAAGAATGGGGGTTTAACCATGCGTTTCTCTATCTATCGCTACAATCCAGAAATCGATGAAAAACCATATATGCAGGATATTGATGTTGATATTAAAGCGCATAACTGCATTATGGTGTTGGACGCACTCTTAACCATTAAAAATAAAATGGATGAATCACTCACGTTGAGACGTTCTTGTCGAGAAGGCGTATGCGGCTCAGATGGAATGAATATCAATGGAAAAAATCGCCTTGCTTGTACAACACATCTTTCATCCTTGAAAGAGCCTATCGTTATTCGCCCCTTGCCAGGCTTGCCGGTAATACGGGACCTCGTGGTCGATATGAGTCAGTTTTACGAACAATATGAAAAAGCGAAGCCGTATCTGCAAAACGATCAGCCAGCACCGGCGACCGAGCGCTTACAGTCACCTGAAGAAAGAGCAAAGCTTGATGGCTTGTATGAGTGTATTTTGTGCGCTTGCTGTACGTCGTCTTGTCCGTCTTACTGGTGGAACCCGGATAAATACATGGGTCCGGCGGCATTGCTTCAGGCCTATCGTTTCATAAACGATAGCCGTGATACGGCAACCGAAGAACGTCTTGCTGATCTTGCCGATCCATTTAGTGTATTTCGCTGCCGTGGTATTATGAACTGTGTGGATGTCTGCCCGAAAGAGCTGAATCCGCTCGAGGCGATCAATAGCATTAAAGAAAAAATGCTTAAAGAAGTGGTTTAATTAACGGTAAGTGGTCGGTTAACCCGTTCGCGCTGAGGAGCGCACGCCAGTGCGCGTCTCGAAGCGTGAACGACCCGTTCCGCTCACCCCTCGAGACGCGTGCTCTGCACGCTCCTCGGGGCGAACGGTAACGGGCTAACCGAACCTATGCAATTAACGGATCTAACCCATTGATATCATGCGAGTAGTGTTGTGATGACAAGTAAAACAAAAACCATGCAAGCATTATGGCAGGACTCCTATCTTGCAGCGGGAAATGCAGAGTACATAGAGGGGCTTTACGAAACTTATTTGGCTGATCCAGATGAGTTGTCCCCTGAATGGCGTCAGTACTTTGATGATTTGCTGCATAGCATGTCCCGTGGGGGTGTGGCTGATGTGTCGCATCAAACGATACGTGATGAATTCATTCATCTCGCGAGACAAAAGCAGAGGACCGTGGTTACGTCAACTGGCCCCAGTTTTTATGCGGGTGAGCAACAAGAGCGGGTGACTGAACTCATCATGGCTTATCGCCGTCTTGGTCATTTACGCTCAAACATTGATCCCCTTGGCATGCGCAAAGAAATCGCCGCGCCAACCTTGGAACTTGCTTATTACGGTTTTACTGATAAAGAGATTGATAAAACCTTTAGCGTGGGTTCGTTTTCACTCTTAAATAAAGATACCGCAACACTACGCGAAATTCACCAAGCATTGCGCCGTGTTTATTGCAACACGATTGGTTTTGAGTACATGCATATCAATCGCACTGAAGAAGTGGAATGGATACGCAAACGGATTGAAAATGGCTGGTCGCAATTCAATCCGTCAGCCGATGAAAAAAAGCGCTTACTCGATAGATTGATTGTTGCTGATGGATTAGAAAAATATCTTGGTTTTAAATATGTTGGGCAAAAACGATTTTCACTCGAAGGTGGCGATAGCCTTATTCTATTTTTAGATACGCTGGTTAATCGCAGTGCGAAAAACGGGGTGAAAGAAATGGTGATTGGCATGGCGCATCGCGGCCGTCTCAATGTACTCGTGAACGTTGTTGGTAAAGAACCAAAAGATATTTTTGCGGCATTTGAAGGCACGGGCATTTCATCTACACGATCAGGCGATGTGAAATATCATTTAGGTTGTTCATCCGATGTGAATACAAGCGATGGTCCCGTTCATATCGCCTTAGCGTTTAATCCATCACATCTTGAAATTGTTTCACCGGTGGCGCAAGGCTCGGTACGTGCCAGACAACGTCGCCGTCGCGATTCAAGACAAGCGAGTGTTGTGCCAGTGCAAATTCACGGTGATGCAGCGTTTGCCGGACAAGGTGTCGTCACAGAAACCTTTAATATGTCACAAGCACGTTGGTTTACGATTGGTGGATCCATTCATATCGTTATTAACAATCAAGTTGGCTTTACAACAAGTAATGTTAATGATGCTCGTTCAACTATTTATTGTACTGATGTTGCAAAAATGGTTGAACCGCCCATTTTACACGTTAACGCAAATGATCCTGAAGCGGTTTATTTTGCTGCACAATTTGCCGTGGATTATCGTCAACAATTTAAGCGTGATGTTGTGATTGATTTAGTTTGTTATCGTCGACACGGGCATAACGAAGCAGATGAACCTTCTGCAACACAACCAGTGATGTATAAAATCATTAAGGCGATGGATGTACCTTATCTCACTTATGCAAAGAAATTAGTTGAAGAAGGTATTATTGCGGAAGATGCGCCAAAGCAAATTGCAGATGCTTATCGTGAAGCGCTTGATGAAGGCCGCTCTGTGGTTGATTTAGCTAACGATCGTTCGGCGTATGAATATGCCGTTAATTGGGAACCGTATCTTGAAACACATTGGACAGACAAAGCAAAGACAGCAGTCGCTTTAGAGCGATTACGCGAAATTGCAGATCGTTTGCAAACCTTGCCCGAAGGATTTGTCGTTCAACCGCAAGTGAAAAAAGGATTAGAAGCCCAAAAGAAAATGACCGCGGGTGATTTGCCGCTTAACTGGGGTTATGCAGAAACGATGGCTTATGCAACCTTGTTAGAAGAGGGTTATCCCATTCGTCTTTGCGGTCAGGATGCAACCCGTGGTACGTTTGCGCATCGTCACGCCGTATTGCACGATCAACGCAATGATGATGTTTATATTCCACTGAGTCATGTTTCCGAAAAACAAGCGCAAATTAATATCGTTGATTCCTTACTTTCAGAAGAAGCCGTACTTGCATTTGAATACGGCTATGCAACGGCTGAACCAAAATATTTAGTGCTTTGGGAGGCGCAATTCGGTGATTTCGCGAATGGTGCGCAAGTGGTGATTGATCAATTCATTAGTTCAGGCGAACAAAAATGGCAGCGCTTGTGTGGCCTTGTGATGTTGTTACCGCATGGTTATGAAGGCATGGGGCCAGAACATTCATCTGCACGTTTAGAACGTTATCTTCAATTATGTGCGCAAGATAATATGCAAGTTTGTGTGCCATCAACACCCGCGCAAATATTTCATTTGTTACGCCGACAAATGGTAAGGCCCTATCGTAAACCACTGATTGTGATGACGCCAAAGAGTTTATTGCGTCATCCGCTTGCGGTGTCGAGTTTAGACGATTTATCAAAAGGTGAATTCCAGTTAATTATTCCTGAAATAGATAAATTAGAAGCGAAGAAAGTTGATCGCGTTATCTTCTGTGCGGGCAAAGTATATTATGAATTGTTGGAGCAACGACGTGAAATGAAACTAACGAATATAGCCATTGTGCGCGTTGAGCAGCTGTATCCGTTTCCAGAAGCGTCATGTCGCGAGATCTTAAAGACTTACAGTCAGGCGAAAGATTTCGTTTGGTGTCAGGAAGAGTCACAAAACCAGGGTGCTTGGCATACCATGCAGGCATGTATTGGTCCGATGTTGAGCAAGGAGCAACAATTGAGTTATGTGGGTAGACCTGCTTCTGCCGCACCAGCGGTTGGCTATCATTCTGTACACGAAAGAGAGCAAACCGAACTGGTTGCTCAGGCATTAACGAGAAGGAAATTGCAATGACTATTGAAGTAAAAGTTCCACTATTACCTGAATCTGTCGCTGACGCGACGGTTTCAACCTGGCATAAAAAAGCGGGCGATAAAGTATCGCGAGATGAAAATATTGTTGATCTTGAAACAGATAAAGTCATGCTTGAAGTCCCAGCGCCAGTGGATGGAATCATAAAAGAAATTATTAAAAATGCAGGTAGCACGGTGCATGCTGAAGAAGTACTCGCTGTCATTGAAGCGGGTGCCGTTACCGCTGCGTCTCACGCCGACAAAAAAGAGGGTGAAGCGAAAAAACCTGAAGCGCCTGTTGCCGAGAAAGCAGCGCCGCCAGCAGGGCCTGCCGCAAGACGCGCTGCGGCTGAACACAGTGTAGATGTCACGACTGTCAAAGGAACGGGTAAAGACGGCCGCATCACAAAAGAAAATGTTTTATCATCCATTAGCACGGAAAAAGCAGGGGTCAGTGCCGCGCCAGCCATGACTGGCGAACGTCCAGAAAAACGTGTTCCCATGACGCGTATTCGTAAACGTATTGCGGAACGTTTGCTTGAAGTAAAACAAACGACCGCTATGTTGACCACGTTTAACGAAGTGAATATGGCGCCAGTGATAGAAATTCGCAATCGTTACCGCGATAAATTTGAGAAAAAATATAAAGTGCGACTTGGCTTTATGTCTTTCTTCGTGCGTGCCGTTGTCGAAGCATTAAAACAATTCCCTGTCGTTAACGCTTCTATCGATGGCGATGATTTGGTTTATCACGGTTATTACGATGTGGGGGTTGCAGTGTCAACGGACCGTGGTTTGGTCGTGCCTGTTTTACGTGATGTCGACAACATGAGTATGGCTGATATCGAAGCCAAGATTCATGAATATGCAGAGAAGGCGCGAACCGGCAAATTATCCATGGAAGAAATGCAAGGCGGCACTTTCACGATCACCAATGGCGGTGTTTTTGGTTCTTTAATGGCAACGCCTATTTTGAATGCACCGCAGTGCGGTATTTTAGGGATGCATAAGATACAGGAGCGCCCAGTGGTTGAGAATGGGCAAATTGTCATCCGACCAATGATGTACATTGCACTTTCTTACGATCATCGTTTGATTGATGGAAAAGAATCAGTGTCATTCCTGGTAACGATTAAAGAATTACTCGAAGATCCAACGCGCTTAATACTTGAGGTATAACAACAAATGAATTTGCATGAATATCAAGCAAAACAACTTTTGGCTGAATACGGCTTGCCCGTCTCACGCGGTGAAGTGGCAGCTAATGTTGAAGAAGCCATTAATATCGCTGATAAAATGGGAACGTCGCGCTGGGTGGTGAAGGCCCAAGTCCACGCAGGCGGACGCGGTAAAGCAGGTGGTGTTAAATTAGTTTCAACCAAAGATGAATTAGCAAACGTTGCGCGCTCACTCTTAGGCCGGCATCTGGTGACGTATCAAACGACGGCTGAAGGCCAGCCTGTGCATCAAGTATTAATCGAAGAACCGTGTGATATTGCAAAAGAACTTTATCTAGGTGCGGTGATTGATCGATCTAAACAACGTATCGTTTTTATGGCATCCACTGAAGGTGGTGTTGAGATTGAAAAAATTGCTGAAGCATCCCCTGAAAAAATCTTAACAATCACCGTTGATCCAATTGTCGGCGTACAGCCTTATCAAGGCCGTGAATTTGCATTTGCATTGGGCTTAGAAGGCGAGCAAATTAAACAATTCGTGCATCTTCTTTCTGGTTTAGGTCGATTATTCCAGGAATGCGATTTTAGCTTATTGGAAATTAATCCGCTTGTTATCACAAAAGCAGGCAATTTATTGTGTCTTGATGCGAAAATTACTATCGATGATAACGCACTTTATCGTCAACCAAAGTTACGCGCCATGCGTGATGCCTCACAAGAAGATGAACGCGAAAATCGCGCACGTGATTGGGAATTAAATTACATCGCGCTCGATGGCGATATTGGTTGCATGGTCAATGGCGCTGGTCTTGCGATGGCTACCATGGACATGATCAAACTGCACGGCGGTAATCCGGCAAACTTTTTAGATGTCGGTGGTGGCGCAACCAAAGAGCGAGTTTCTGAAGCATTTAAAATTATTTTGTCAGACACAAAAGTCAAAGCCATTTTAATTAATATCTTCGGCGGCATTGTTCGTTGCGATTTAATTGCAGAAGGGATCATCGGTGCCGTTTCTGACATTGGCACAACACTGCCTGTCATTGTTCGCCTGGAAGGAAATAATGCGGAATTAGGCGCAAAAATGCTAAGTGATAGTGGTTTAAATATTATTGCAGCAACCAGCTTTACGGATGCTGCGAAAAAAGTAGTCGCAGCTGCTGCTAATGTGAAGGTGTAATTCAATGAGTATTTTAATTAATAAACACACAAAAGTCATTTGCCAAGGTTTCACCGGTAAGCAAGGAACCTTTCATTCAGAGCAAGCGGTTGCCTACGGTACCAATATGGTTGGTGGTGTTACACCAGGTAAGGGTGGACAAAAGCATTTAGGCTTGCCCGTGTTTAACACGGTGCGCGATGCGTATGATGCAACGAAAGCAGATGCTTCGGTGATTTACGTACCAGCGCCATTTTGCAAAGATTCTATCTTGGAAGCGTTAGAAAGCGGCATTAAGTTAATCGTTTGTATTACAGAAGGTATTCCTGTTTTGGATATGCTGGAAGTGAAAGCATGTCTGGATCAACATCCTGGTACGCGATTAATTGGCCCGAATTGCCCAGGCGTTATTACGCCGGGTGAATGCAAGATTGGTATTATGCCTGGTTATATTCATAAGCCTGGTAAAGTGGGTATCGTTTCTCGCTCAGGCACGCTGACGTATGAAGCGGTCAAACAAACTGCTGATCTTGATTTAGGTCAAAGTACATGCGTTGGTATTGGCGGCGATCCTATTCCAGGCACTAACTTTATTGATGTATTGGGTATGTTTGAAAAAGATCCGCAAACTGAACTGATTGTGATGGTGGGTGAAATTGGTGGTAGTGCTGAAGAAGAAGCGGCAGAATTTATTAAATCGCATGTCAGTAAACCAGTCGTTGCGTATATCGCCGGTGTGACAGCCCCTGCGGGTAAACGCATGGGGCATGCGGGTGCGATTATCGCTGGTGGTAAAGGGACGGCGGCTGAGAAATTTAAGGCATTGGAAGCGGCTGGCGTGCACACAGTACGTTCACCGGCTGACATTGGTAAAAAAGCAGCGGAAATTCTCACAACAGTCACTGGATAAGCTATGTTAGATCTGAAATTAATTCGACACTCGATGGATGACGTTGCCGCTCGCCTTAAAACGCGCGGTGTCGTTATTGATACAGCGAAACTGGCTGCGTTGGAAGAAAAGCGTAAGGCCATGCAGGTTGAAATGCAAACGCTGCAAAACGAACGCAATGTGCGTTCTAAAGAAGTGGGCATGGCGAAAGCGGCAGGCAACGATGTTGCGCCCGTTTTGAAAAGCCTCAAGGAATTAAGCGATACGTTGAAGTTACGCGAAGAGCAGTTTGCAGTTATCCAAACGGAACTTGATGATTTTCTTGCGCGTATTCCCAATCTTCCGCATGAATCAGTGCCAGTGGGTAAATCGGAAGAAGATAATCAATTCGTGCGAAAATGGGGCGAACCAAAACAATTTTCGTTTAAGCCCAAAGATCATGTTGAATTGGGTGCCGCACACCATTGGATGGATTTTGAAACCGCCGCTAAGTTGACCGGTGCGCGTTTTGTCGTGCTGCGCGGTCCGCTTGCGCGATTACAGCGTGCATTGATCCAATTTATGCTGGATTTGCATACGGTTGAGCACGGCTATCAAGAGATTGCTGTTCCTTATCTTGTGAATGCCGCCAGTTTGTATGGCACAGGGCAATTGCCTAATTTGAAAGAAGATGTGTTTTCCGTTTATGGTGAAACCAATTACTATTTGATCCCCACGTCTGAAGTGCCGGTTTCAAACACGGTGCGCGATGAAATTATTGCGGCGGAAAACTTACCATTGAAATACGTTTGTTATAGCTCGTGTTTTCGCAGCGAAGCAGGTTCTTATGGTAAAGATATTCGCGGCATGTTGCGTCAACATCAATTCGAAAAAGTGGAATTGGTACAAATTGTCGAACCAGCGCGTTCTTATGAAGCCTTGGAAGAAATTACTAAACATGCTGAAACCGTTTTGCAACGGCTTCAATTACCTTATCGTGTGATGGCGCTATGCACAGGAGATATTGGATTTGCGGCGGCCAAGACCTATGATTTAGAAGTTTGGTTGCCGGGCCAAGATAAATATCGTGAAATTTCTTCTTGCAGTAATACTGAAGCGTTCCAGGCAAGAAGGATGAAAGCGCGATGGCGCGATAAAGAGGGCAAGATTGATAACGTACATACGTTAAATGGTTCAGGGTTGGCAGTGGGTCGAACGCTCATCGCGATACTTGAAAATTACCAGGATGAGCTTGGACGAATACATATACCGAATGCACTAAAGCCTTATATGGGTGGTATTACAGTTATTGAATAAGTATGCTTGCATTGCCGTTTGGCAAATCCGCATCACTCACTGTCATGCCAGTGGATGCTGGCTTCAGGTTTTAGGAGAAAAACGTGCGTATCGTCACTTACTTTTTATTATTAGTCATCATCGTTTTTGGGGTGAGCTTTGCAACGCTCAATTCAGAAGTGGTCACGGTTAATTATTACTTCGATCAAAATTCACTTCCGCTTTCGTTGCTCTTGGTGTTAACGTTTACGCTTGGTTGTTTAATCAGCATGATTGTCGCTTGTTGGTTGCTCATTAAAGCAAAGATGATTAATTACCGCTTGCGCCAACGCTTGAATTTAGCTGAAAAAGAAATCGAAAACTTACGCGCCATTCCTTTGCAGGATAAAGTGTAATGAAAGCGACATGGGTATTGCTTTATTTAATCAGTATTTTGATCGCATGGGCGCTCGGGTATTTTATGCGTCTGAAAGAAATGCCGGGTCGAAAATTCATGTTACCGCGTGATTATTTAGTGGGTTTAAATTTTTTATTGAATGAAGAAACAGATAAAGCAGTCGATGTTTTTATTAAAATGTTGGAAGTGGATAGCGATACGGTAGAAACGCATCTTGCCGTAGGTAAATTATTCAGACGTCGCGGTGAAGTGGACCGCGCAATTCGGATCCATCAAAATTTAATTGCACGGCCACAACTCGAAAGAGTGTATCGCGAACAATCCATGTTTGAGTTGGGGCAAGATTATTTAAGTGCAGGCGTGCTTGATCGTGCAGAGCGCATTTTTCTTGAACTCGTCAATGCTAAATCACATTCTGCACAAGCGCTTAAAATCTTAATCGATATTTATCAGCAAGAAAAATCGTGGGAAAGTGCGATTGAAATTGCCGGTAAATATGAGTCGGTCACACGTCAAACGATGCGTCCGGTGATTGCGCATTATTATTGTGAATTATCTGAAATTGCGTTTGCTAAAAAGCGTTATGATGAGGCGCTTACTGACGCTGAAAAAGCGGCTTCTGCCGATAAACTTTGTGTTCGTGCCAGTTTATTAAGAGCAAAAATTTATATGGAGCAGGGCGATTATAAGCTTGCCTTGCGCAGCTTGAAATTAATCAAAGATCAAAATCCGGATTATTTGGCTGAAGCGATCGATCTCCTGGCTTCTTGCTATGAGCATTCGGGCCAAGGGGCTGAGTTGGAAGCCTACTTAAAAGGATTGCTTGATGAGCATCCGCGCGTGCCCGTCGTTTTGATTTTGGCGGAGCGCATCCGAAAATGGCGCGGGGACAAGGTAGCAGTCAGCTTTGTCGCCGACTATGTGCGGCGTTATCCTTCTTTACGCGGCCTTTACCTCTTCGTTAATTTATACATCCTCAACGCCGAAGGCCGGATTAAAGAAGATTTGCATATCTTACAAAACCTTATGAAAAAAATTCTTGCCGATAAACCTGATTATCAATGCAAATCGTGCGGCTTTTCAGGTAAGACCCTTCATTGGCAATGCCCTGGTTGTAAGGAATGGAGTACGATTCTCCCCATTTACAGCCTCGAGGATGCATTGGTTTGATCCGCTTTCTGAGCGGGAATGGCCGCACCTCCATGACAGGTGTTGCATTCTTCGGTATAATGGCCAGCCTTGCTTAATTGGGTCATTTAAAAATGCAGCCAGCAACCCCATTAATTTCAGTCGCTCCGATGATGGATTGGACGGATAGGCACGACCGCTATTTCTTGCGCCTCATATCGCCCCATGTTCGTCTTTATACAGAGATGGTGACTGCGGCAGCCATGAAATACGGTGATGCCGATTATTTGCTGCAATTTCATCCGCTTGAGCATCCACTCGCTTTGCAATTGGGTGGTTCAGAGCCAGCCTTACTCGCAGAATGCGCGCAACGCGGTGAAGAAGCAGGTTATGATGAAATTAATTTGAATGTAGGTTGCCCAAGTGATCGTGTGCAGAAAGGGGCATTTGGCGCGTGTCTCATGTTGCAGGCTGACTTGGTTGCAGCGTGTGTTTTCGCTATGCAAAACAAGGTGAGCATTCCAGTGACGGTGAAATGCCGAATTGGTGTTGACGATCGGGATAGTTTTGCGTTCTTGCAAAGCTTCATTGAAAAAGTATCAGCCGCTGGTTGCCGTCATTTTATTATTCATGCGCGTAAAGCATGGTTAAAAGGATTAAGCCCCAAACAAAATCGCGAAGTCCCACCGCTTGATTATGGGCGCGTGAAAGCAATTAAAAAATTATTTCCACAGCTTACCATTATCATGAATGGTGGAATTAAAACCATGGCGGACATTACTGCGCAGTTGCAAGTGGTTGATGGTGTGATGATAGGGCGAGAAGCCTATTCAAATCCGTATTTATTAACGGAGATTGAGTCACGATATTTTAATAATAAAAAGGTTTTGAAAAGAAGTGAAGTAATGATGCAATTTATTCCTTACGTTGAAGCGCAACTTAAACGCGGCGTTCGACTGTCGGCAATGACGCGTCATATTTTAGGTTTGTATCATGGTGTCGGTGGCGCACGCGCATGGCGGCGTTATTTGAGTGAGAAAGCACATTTGCCATTGGCAAATAGTGAAATTATTAAAAATGCAGTCGCATTAGTGGGTGAATGATCATGCTTAGTCAATTAGTAAAATATGCAGATATGATTGGAATTATAGGGGTAGTCCTTGTTTTGGTGGCCTATTATTTATTGAGTACGAATAAACTGAGTTCGCGCAACCTGAGTTATCCTTTATTAAATCTGATTGGCGCTTTCTTAATACTCTATTCGTTACTATTTAATTGGAACTTAGCTTCCGTTGTGATTGAGATGGCATGGATTTTAATTAGTGTGATTGGGTTGTATCGTATCGCACAAGGTAAAAAACTAATTAAAGACATGCGCTCAAATTTGCATGTGATAGGTGGAAAATAATAAAAAAGCCCGG
>Ga0155585_1021_pt1 | contig 41969 bp, 41 predicted proteins | sample RifCSPhighO2_12_FD_107242 | JGI IMG/M metagenome (GOLD analysis project Ga0155585, IMG submission 107242) | Gammaproteobacteria bacterium RIFCSPHIGHO2_12_FULL_43_28 | reverse complement strand
CAAATTGTTTAATGACTTCATTCACATCCATTCTTTTATTCTTTTTTAACGCGGTTCCCGCAATGAATATTTTTTTAATTTCGTCTTTCATACTTAAGTCGAGGTCGATGTATCGATCAAAATTATCAAAATCGAACACTTCTTTATTTTTACTAATAAAGGACGTAATATCAAAAAGATTCGAAGGGTACACGTCCGGGTATTTTTCTTCTACACCTGACAGTTTACGCATAACAAAAAAATTGCCATAGTGACTGATCATTGGTTTCTTTGCCGCTAAATGTACTATTTCTTTGATATTATTATACTCATTCTTAAGTCTTTCAGAATTCGTTGATGCGTTGAAAAAGGCGGAGTCTCATTTAAAAGCGGGTCTCAACCAGCTTGGCGCAGGGCAAGGTGAACTCGCTGCAGATGATTTACGTTTAGCGCATCTTGCGCTCAGTGAAATCACGGGTGAATTTACCGCGGATGATTTACTGGGACGCATCTTTTCAAGTTTTTGTATTGGGAAATAAAACGTCCTTTGCAATGAGGTAGAAACACGAACTCAGGATAAGTGAATGAGAGCGTTAATAAAAAACCACGGGTGGCTTTTTTATTAATTCACCGCAGCGTTTGGATGAGATACACTCGATTGTCTTAGTAACCCGTATTGAGCAGCGCGAAATCCAGGATTCCGCTAATGCCCAATTCGAGTTATAAATACTATCTACTACTCAACCACATAACCAATTAATTCACGTTTAATTTTTTCTCCTATGTTGCGATAAAGGCTCGGTCTAACGGAACGATGTAATTCAATTAGTTTTCTAGTTAATAATAAACTCGGACTTTTATTATACCCGATCACGATATCATGGATAACATCCTCTGGCGTATCCGTATAATAAGCAATTCCCTTCAAATCATATTCATCACTAGATAAGATATCATTGATGATGCAACGAATAAGACTAGCCTCTATCACTTTAATCTCCTTATTGATATTGATATTGGAATTTGATAAACAATCATTATCAGGCTTTCTAATCAGTTCAAATAATTGAGATCCAATAAACAAAAATAATTCGGCCTCGAAAAATGCAATTTCGCTTTTAGATAAATGCTGAGCATTTATCTGTAATAATGAAAAATAGGATTGAATGGCAGGCATGATCTATATCCATAAAAATAGTTAATAATTCTAAAGCATATTCGGTTTAAAACTAATTTAAGACTATTTTGTTATATTGGTATAAATCGTATAATCAGGAGAAATAGGCGGGGAAATTCCCCTGAATTTCATCAAAAATGAATTTAAAGCTAAGAATAAATATATAACTATATATACCCACTACACTTCAAGATGCGAATCCTAACATCTCATCTTGCGGCGAATTTTAAACGTTTTTCAATCGAAAAACCTCACAATACCGTAAGTATTGCTGCGGTTTTTCTCAATCAAAACGTTTAAAATTCTTGCAATCTGAGCGTTATCACTTCGCATCTTGAAGTGTAGTGGGTATATGTATAGTAGATGCATAGCACAAAATATGCGTCAATCCAAATTGTATAGCTGTCGCGATTATTTCACCTTTTGACTTTGCTTGTAGTTTTAGCTTTATACTATCAATATACGACTCAACTGTTTTTGGTGATATCTTTATAACCTCGGCAATTTGCCGGGCACTATAACCAAGAAGCAACTTCTTAAATACCTCGATTTCTCGACCAGCTAAGTAAGCATTATTGAAGTCTTCTTCGTCTAGGTAAAATCGGTTATTAACAGAATCGTATTTACCAGCCTTCTTAACAAGTTGTTTACCGGTGATATCAATAAATGAGCCAACTAAGCCAATACATTTACCGCTGTTATTTAATAATTGATTCTCAGAAACTAAAATATCAGTAATATTATTGATTGTATCCGATGATTCAGCTGTATTGGTTCTAGCTTGGCCTTGCAAAACACCGTAATCACCCGCTTTAAAATAATTAGCGAGTTTTCGCCATGGCAGTTGTTCATCTGTTTTGCCAATAATTTGATTAGGGGATTCAAGCCCAGCTGCTTCAGCATAATGCTCATTGCAGTATAAATATCGGAATGATTTGTCTTTTGCCCAGATATATAAATTCAAATGATTAAGTATTTGTTCTTTCATTTCATATCTGCCTTCATATAATGAAGCCTTCCTTGGCACAAAATCCTAATGTGAAAATTAAGTTAGCAATTATTCATGGCACGCCTCCTCTCCTAATTGAGCTGACTTAAATAATCAAGTACAGCATCCATTTTTGAATTAATCTCATCGTAATCAACATTGGCAAGCTCTTTCTCTGTCATGACGAAATCACCATTTTTTAGATCATGTTTACAGTGTCTTATCATTCCATCGACCAACTTCTTGGTTAGTTCGAAGTGACACTGAAAACCATACACCCTATCTCCGTACCTGAATATTTGCCGTGGGCAACCCTCACTTTTTGCAATTAATTTTGCCCCTTTTGGTATTCCAGGCATATCACTATGCCAGTGCATTACATCGATTGTACTATCATATTGACTGAAAACCGGGTCACACTTTGCATCTTCAAGCAATGTTAGCGAATAACTACCAATCTCACGATTTGGGCTACGTTCAGTTTTCGCTCCCAAAGCTTCAGCGATAAGTTGTGCTCCAAGACATACCCCAATTATTTTTTTGTTTTTTTTCAACGCGATTTTTAGCATCTCTATTTCATCATTTAGATATGGTGTATTTTCGATAGTTAGCGGTGACTGCGGACCACCCATCATTACCACCATATCAAACGGTATTATTTCAGGTAGAGTCTCGCCAGCGTATGGCTTTACTTCTTCAATCAAATGACCATTATGTTCAGCCCATGTTTTTATGGAGCCAGGTTGCTCAAACGTAGCATGTGTCACGAGTAGTATTTTCATTTTTTATTAAGCTCCATCTGAAGTAAATAATTAGTAATGATGCTATGAATGCAAAAATTGCTACTGACAGTACAGGTAAAGTAAATATTGCGTTTATTCCCGTAGCAATTAATGCAGAAACTAAAAATTGAATAAGATTAATTATTGCTGCGCCTTGCCCCGCTGCGTTTTGCATATTTGCCATTGCACCTGTTATGGCCGATGACCTTACTATAGTAACGCCTATTATGATCACAGACATCGGTAGCAAACTTTGCAAAGCATAGGGCGGTATGAAATAAAACGCCAAGAACATCAAACTACCACCGATGCTAATTAGTAGTCCACCAACTTGCAGGAGTGTAATAACTGACTTTCTTTTTGCTAGCGTAGTTGAAGCAACCCCTGCTAAAAAGTAGATAAATCCATATACGATCATAAAGTAAGCAAATTGCAATGGGGTATATCTATAATTACCGATAAATATCTCAGCTGACATAATAATAAATACAAAATGTATCGCGTAAGCTAACATCGCAATCATTGCATAAAATATAAATTGGTGATCTTTTAAAATGGATAGATACGAGGATGCTACTGATAATGTTATGTGTGTACTAATGTTATTTTTAGTTTCTTGATATCCGAGAATTGTCATTATCAAAGCAAGGACAATTAATATAATACTTGCATAAAAGCCACCCTGCCAACTATATCGACCTAATAGCAATCCACCTATTGTTGGCGCAATAGCAATAGAAATGCCAGATGCGGTTGCGATCATTGATCTAACTTGAACTGCCCTTCCATCGACATACAAGTCTCGCACAATGGCATTCACTACCACGAATGATGATATGCCTAATGCCTGTAATATCCTTGCACAAAATAACACTTCGTAGCTTTTTGCATAAATACACAATATTGTTGCTATGGCTGCAATAGATAGTCCTATAATTAATACTGGCTTCCTGCCAAATGAATCTGATATAGCACCATAAATTAACTGACAGAAAGCAAATGCTATTGTAAACCCTGTGAATGTATACCCAATTTCACGCACATTCACATGAAATTGCTCAGCCATTGCTGGAATTCCAGGCAAATAAACATCAAGTGTAAAAACGCCTACTACTGCTATTAGCAGCAATAGTAACAAGGTATAGTAGTGTTTCATTTTATGCCCTAGCAAATCCTTCCGCCTTGAATGCATCTCGCACCCCTGAAATGCTATACACCCCAAGCCGCTCGAGATTGAAAAATGTTGATGAAGCAACAGAAAGTGCGCGCTTTACGCAAAAATCTTCTGGATAACTATCATCTATAATCATTTTAGCTGATTGCTTATCTACACCAATTTTCGCTAATGCATCAAAAAGCGCCACTTTATTAATATCAACAAAAGATTTAAGAATTTTTGGAAAAATGAGTCCTAAATATTGCTTTTCATCATCTGATAAATAATTCCATACGACCTCAAATAATGCAGAAAAATACATACAATGTTTTTTCTCATCTTCAGCATGATCGACAAATAAATTATAAATTGGCTCTATAACAATGCCTTTCATTGTTTCAGTAAGTTCTTTGGGCGCGATCGTTTCGGATGCAACTACAATGCCAAACCTCACCAAGAAATTTTCTCTTGATTTGTTCTGAGGGATAAGTTTACGCAAACCAATTAATCGCGAATTTTGCAACGGCCATGCCTCACTAACAGGCATACCAATGTAATCTCTAATCTGTTGCGTTGCTTCCATATTGAATTGTGCATGATATGCTTCATCTGTATAGATTTTAAATGCATCGACACGCATACGATCTGGTATAGGCACACCACTTTCACCAAGCGCCATATCTGCTAAGATGGTATTAACGAATTCATGCTCCAGGATAGTGCCGTACTCCAAAAACTGTAGCAGAAAACGACCAAGCAAATATTGTTCACATTCCCTATCCATACCTTTTAGCAACGGATGTTCAAGGATAGGTACCCCTTCCTTAATAAACCACCTACGTTCATTCAGCTCAGCATCTAAATGCTCACTGGTCATTTGGTATTTATTCGGTTTTGAACGAACCGAGGACACGGAGTCCCAATTGTCCAAATACTTTTGATATCTCAATAAATTAGAATTCTTGTTATTCATATTTTACTCACTTGCTTTAATATTGCGCCTTAAAGCTTCTCTTAAGGTTGAAATTTAGCAATGACAAGAGTATATGTCCAGAAAATAACTGGTTAACTGGGGAAATTCCCCTGTACTGAGGTTGGTTTATTTATAATCAATTCGCTGCTTGCGAAAGAACAAGAAATTTATGAGGCAGATATGTCTAGCGGTACCATATTAATCACTGAAAATCTCACATCATCTCAAATTGACGAATTGCATGAGCTTTATAAAGACATGTGGTGGAGTAGGGACAGAACAAAAGATGAAATCAACACATTATTAAAAACCTGCTTTTGCTTTGCCGCAGTAGATCAGCAAACAAAACGTCTAATTGGCTTTACTCGTATACTGTCTGATGAAATGCGCTACGCATACATTTATGATTTAATGGTTCCAGAAAACTTGCGCAGCAGGGGTATTGGGCAAATGTTGATGGAACACGTACTTCACCACCCGAAGCTAAAAAATGTTAAGTATGTTGAATTAACATGCGCACCTAATATGGCTGCATATTATGAAAAGTTTGGATTTAGTAAGGATTATGGAAGTGTAGTGGCGATGCGAAGCCTCAACCAGTGCTATGATTATTGCGTTTAACCTGCGAACGATAGGTAAGCTGAATATGCTCAAATTGTTTAATGACTTCATTCACATCCATTCTTTTATTCTTTTTTAACGCGGTTCCCGCAATGAATATTTTTTTAATTTCCTCTTTCATACTTAAGTCGAGGTCGATGTATCGATCAAAATTATCAAAATCAAACACTTCTTTATTTTTACTAATAAAGGACGTAATATCAAACATATTCCAGGAGTTTACATTCGGGTATTTTTTTTCTACCTTAAGTTTTATTTTCCATACTTTAGCAATAACGATGATAGCTGCATAGGCATCGTCATCTGGTGTGAGGGGTTCATCTTTTGCTTTCTCTGGAGAAAAATAAATTGGGGTACCGCATTGCAATTGTTTATTAGGTAATGCGGCTAATGAATAATCAACGAAATGCGTATTATTTTTTTTATCAACCATGATATTTTCTTCTTTAATATCATTGTGGATTAAGCCATGTTTAACCACTTGGTTGTGAAGCGCATATAATACATTAATCGAAATTTCGAAACGATCTGCGATGCTTAAAATATTATTTTTTGGGTTGCTCGTTTCCATTAAAGTTTTATCAAATAAATCATTACCTGACAGTTTTCGCATAACAAAAAAATTGCCATAGTGACTGATCGTTGGTTTCTTTGCCGCTAAATGCGGTATATTTTTGATATTACTATACTCATTCTTAAGTCTTTCATCTTTCACTAATGATTTTTCAAAAAAACTTTTAATGATACGTTGCTTTTCTTGGCTTTTTGAAATTAATTGCAGGCGTGGCGGCTTGTTATTGTCAACATAACATGTCATCGCATCATATATTTCTCCCTCTGAGCCGCTATTAATAGAGCCTAAGAGAATTTCAAAACGTGTTGTTGGTAGTAAATCACCGCCCATCAGCTTATGCGATTTCTCTTCTTTATAACGTCGTTCACGTCTCACCAGCGTATGCGAAAACAGAAGTGATTCACCTTGGTTTTGTCCAACGAGCGTGCCTTTTGGGAAAACACGTGTATTGGCGGCAAGCACAATTTTTGCCACCACCTGTTTCTCATGGTCCGACATATTCAATAAATCAATGACAGTCATATTGGCTTTTTTGCTTTTCACATCGCTAATGGGTTAACCGAACACTTACGCTTCATTTAACTAACCAATTGAATAGATAGATTGTTTATCCCCGCATTGCGGGGATTTTTTGTAGCTAACAAACTATCAAATTAATCTTTGCGTAATGATATCAACGCAATGCCATAAATGAAAATCCATAAGGCAAATATGCCTGGCGCTTGAACGTTCACATGAATGTCTGGTACGAGACCGGTGTAGCGTACTGTTAAAATGAGCGCGGCACAAATTGCAAGGACTAATTGGATAATACCGACGATGTGCGGCATGTGATCGGTTTTTATCATAATGATACTACTGATAAAGAACCAAACTAATAAACAACCAAAGCCCATGATGTCGCCGACATATACACCAAAGTAAGTGTGGAATGATTGCAGCAGAATAATCATCATGCCTTGCTGAGCGGCTGGTAACGTATTGATATAGGTTGCTAAGTGCCAGTTAATGCTTGGTAGCATCAGGAGGCTAAGCGTTAACGCAAAGGCACCAGCGGCTGCAAAAAAGAGACCACAGCGCATATTCGCTTCGTATTTATCACTGAATATGTAAAAAGCACCGACAGCGCCGGGAATAATTAACAGCGGTAGAATAGCGTAAACAACCAAAAGCGTGCGGATTGTATTAGAACCAGCAGCAACTTTAAATAAGTTGTGTTGCTCCAAACCGTACAGCATTTGTTGTGCTTGTGCGAGGCTATCAATTAAGAGGGTTATGCCAACAAATAAGATTGAAAAGATGACCATTGACCAACCACCGATGATGACCATGGTTGTATGTCTGCCGTGACTCATACGTTTCTCCTTTAACATCCATTGTTAATAGGCAAATTCTACACGTATTAGCAGTCTTATGGCAATGTATTATGCAGTTGGGTTATCTCGATATTTGTTTTATTAACTATGCACCTTGCGTCCTCTCATCCGAACCAACGTCGCCTTTCTGATCTGTGCTAATGTAAGGTGATAATGCGCCCTTTTTCATGGATGAGGCATGGCTCAATGATACAAAACTATTCAAATCGGGAAGAAGCAGGAAAGATTTTGGCAAAATTATTGCATTCTTATGCGGGCCAAAAGGATGCCTTGGTGCTCGCCTTACCTAGGGGCGGTGTGCCCGTTGCTTATGAGATTGCGAAAGCTCTGCATCTGCCATTAGATGTTTTCATCGTTCGAAAATTGGGTGTGCCAGGACATAGTGAATTAGCCATGGGCGCGATTGCGATGGGCGGCGCCACTGTTTTTAACGATGATATCGTCCATGAATTACAAATTAGCCAAACAGAAATTAACCGTGTTATTGCCACGGAAGAACAAGAATTGCTGCGGCGGCAGGCTGTTTATCGCGGTGACAAGCCCTTTCCCCCACTACGTGGGAAAACCATTATATTGGTTGATGATGGCGTCGCTACCGGTGCCACTATAAGATCAGCTATTTTGTCATTAAAAAAAGTGCAGCCAGCAACCTTGATTGTGGCCGTACCTGTTGCTGATAGAAGTATTTGTAAAATTCTGCAGCCGTTGGTGGATGAATTTTATTGCCCTCTACAGCCAGATCAATTATATGCGGTAGGTGCATGGTATGAAGATTTTTCACAAACAGAAGATGAGGAAGTTTTTTCGTTATTACGAAAAGCAGAAAAATTTAAAGCAGTTCACTAAAGCAACCGTAACGGGAGAAACATAAAATGGAATTTGTGACTGATACGGAACACCCTGTTTCAATTCCTTGTCAAAAGATCCAGCTTGACGGATTGCTACATATTCCAGCAGGCGCGAAAGGAATGGTTATTTTTGTGCATGGAAGTGGCAGTAGTCGATTTAGTCCGCGTAATCAATTTGTCGCAAGAACATTGCAGGAAGCGAAGTTGGCAACCTTGTTATTCGATTTATTAACACCGGAAGAAGATGAAACAGATAATGTCACCATGCAGTTTCGCTTTGATATTGATTTACTGGCGGAGCGATTACTTCAAACAGCAAAGTGGGTGAGTGAACATCCTATGTTGCGTGATTTCTCATTAGGTTATTTCGGCTCAAGTACGGGTGGCGGCGCTGCATTGGTTGCGGCCGCAAGTAAACCTTCACTAATAAAAGCCGTTGTTTCACGCGGTGGTCGTCCTGATCTTGCAGCGGATTCGTTACCGCATGTTAAGGCAGCGACACTTCTCATCGTTGGTGGTCAGGATGATGAAGTGATTAAGCTTAATCAATCAGCTTTGGCACGTTTAACCTGCACAAAAGACCTTGATATTATTCCAGGCGCAACCCATCTTTTTGAAGAGCCAGGTAAACTTGCTATTGTTGCCAGTAAAGCAGCAGCGTGGTTTGTGAAATATTTGAAGTGATGTTTCTCTGTATATGACAAAATTTTCTAGCCGTTCACCCTTCGAGACGGCGCAAAGAGCGCGCCTCCTCAGGGCGAACGGCCGGTTAATGAGCATATTTAGAACCCGTTCGTGCTGAGTCCTTCGACGAGCTCAGGATGCTCGAGCGCGCTCTTTGCGCCGTCTCGAAGCATGAACGGGCAATTTTAAATTTTGTCATGTACAGAGTAGAATCATACAAAACCTTTAAACGGCATCTCTTTCGGGCGTTGCAGCCAATTATCACCAGGATACGGATAATTACCAGAGATGATATGCAAGGAATACGCATGCCTTGAATCAGGAGAAAGATTTTGTTTACTCATATGCGGAAGTAGACCATGCAGAATAACAAGACTTCCACGTTTAATTTCGATGGGAACCATTTGAGCTAATGACCATGGTGAGTCATCGTATACTTCCATCGCCATATGATGATTACTATTTAAAAGCATTCTTGATTTAAGCTGTGTACGATGCCCACCAGGGATAGCCCACAAACAGCCATTTTGTACGCTAGCCTCTTGCAGCGCAAACCAAAGCCCGGTGACAGGTTGCTCTTTGACATAAAGATAAGTACTGTCTTGATGACAAGTCACTTCACCGCCGAAATTAGGCTGCTTGAATATATACATTGATTGCAAAAGCAGCGGCTTACTCACCTCTAATTCTTTCGCAAGTAATGCTAGTTTATGCATACGGCTAAAACAATAAAAGACAGGATCCAAATCGTGGAGCGCATGTCCAATTTTATTGATACAAAGCGTCTTTTCTTTTTTTAATTCGCCCAAGTCATCAAACGCATTTTCCTCGAAAAAAAATCGTATTTTATCGCCTGACTCTAAAAAATATTCATCTTTCATGTGATATGGGTTGATGGTTGAAAAAATCAGTTTCATGACATTAGCATCAAATTCATTCACGAGTTCATTTGCCCGGTTGATAAGAAGATCACAAATGTCTATAGAAATAAAATTGTCTAAAATCAAATATCCATCACGCGCATAATTTTCTAGTTGTGTACTAGTTAATAGCGATTCTACTTTAGTTGCTTTTCTTTCTAAGACATTTGTTTCATACATGATGTGGTTCTACTTCAATTGATCCAGCGGCTATAAACGGCGGTTAACTTTTTAGTTTCCAGGATGTGATTTTCCATTGCTTTTTCGACGGCTTTACCGTCAGCGTTAGCGGGTAAATTAAGCTTTGCATCGAGCGCATAGAGCGTATACATATAAGCATGCGAACTGCCTTTGGGCGGGCAGGGTCCATTGTAACCTGCATCGCCAAAATTATTTTTACCTAGCGCAGTACCAGAAGGCAGTTTTTGCATGCCTTCATCGAGTTTTGCCACTGTTTTTGGGATATTGTAGACAATCCAGTGGTAAAAATTGCCATCGGGTGCATCGGGATCATTCAGGATAATGGTGAAACTTTGTGTTTTTTGCGGGGCATCGGACCAGCTTAATTCAGGTGATATGTCTTTGCCATCACAAGTGTATACAACAGGTATCATATTCTCATCTAAAAATCCTGTTGTATTCAAAGCGAAGGCTGATTTTGCCGCTTCTTCTGCAAAAACTGGGAATGAAAACAAGCTGATGATGGCGAGCAAAAAGCATAATACGGTACGCATAGCTCTCTCCTTGTAGGTATTATCACAAACTGTCGCTTTTTATTGAGAGAACGTCAAGAGAAAGAGAGGTTGAAATCATCGATATTCTCGTCGTTGCGGGGAGCGTTTAAGAAAGGTATTGTGAATAAGACTTGCTATCCGATAGGAGGAATCTCATGAAAGCTGCTGTCATTATTGGCGGGGGACCCGCTGGTTGCCAGTGCGCGCTTTGGTTGACCATGTTGGGGCACGAGATCGTTCTTGTTGAGCAACGTAAACAATTAGGTGGTTTGCAGGCACTTTCTCCGTACCAAAATAATTGGATAGCTGGCGTCATGAACACCACGGGGCGGGAATTTGCAAAACAAATTGAGCAGCATATTCAAAAGATGGATATCCCGGTTTTTTTAGGCAGTGTAGTAACGAGCCTTAAACGTGAAGCAGATTATTTTTCAGTGCGCATCGGCCATGAAAAATTCGACGCTCATTATCTTGTGATAGCAACAGGCGTGATACCACGACGAGAAAATCTAATCGCGTCTGATCATATCCTGATTGGCCCTGGCGAAAATATTTATCACGGCCAATTTAAAAATAAGCGCATCGCTATTTTAGGCGGCGGTGATAATGCAGCGGAAAATTACGCTTTTATCATGCAGCAACAACCGACACTTTGCCATGTTTACACGAGGACAGTGCGTGCACGAAAGCACTTATGGGACAAGGTCAATCAGCGGGATGTGTTTCAATCTCCGTACGCCGTTAATCAAACAGCCATGAGCATCAAAAATGATAATGAAACTCGAACGTATGACCTCATTATTGTCATGTATGGTTGGGAAGCTAATTTTCCCGAGATTCTGTTGCCATTTAAAGAAGAATTAGTGGATGATCGCGGATTTATATTAACCGATGCGCATTGTCGTACGCCGGTCAATGGCATGTATGCCATCGGTGAAGTCGCCAATAGAATGCATCCCTGTGTCATCACCTCGATGGCAGATGGTGTGGTTGCAGCGAAGGCAGTACAAGAGGCATTGGAATAGCGGCAATCATTCTTCTAGCTTGAGCGTTAACTCAAACGCTCACGTGCAATTTCTTCGGCGATGACATTAGTCGCCCGATTTTCTTTTTCGGAGCGCTCATAGATATCATAGACGGTATCGTGTATGCCTTGGATTTGCTGCATGGAGCGTTCTCTGTTCCCTTTATCGTAAACGACCGCAACATGGATTAAACCGCCGGCATTAATCAGAAAATCCGGCGCATATAAAATGCCGCGTTCATGCAGTAAGGTTCCATAGTGACTGTGGGCTAGTTGATTATTTGCCGATCCCGCGACGATTTTAGCTTTCAATTGCTTAATATTTTTTAAGTTTAAGGTGGATCCTAACGCACACGGGGCGAATACATCAGCATCAATTTGATATATTTCATCCGGATGACACACAGTGACACTCAAGGTATCGACGGCACGTTTTATCGCTTCTTCATTCACATCGGTGATGGTTATTTTAGCGCCGAGGGCAACTAAATCTTTTGCAAGATGATAGCCAACCTGACCGGCACCTTGTATCGCAACATGAATACCATCCAGCGAATCACGCTTTAATTTAAATTTAACCGCGGCTTCAATGGCGCGCATGACACCGTAAGCGGTGAATGGTGATGGATCATCTTCACCACCCGCTTGTGAAGTACAGGTCACAAATTTTGTTTTTCGCGCGATAATATCCATTTCTCGCGTGCTGGTACCACTGTCTATGGCAGTAATATAACGGCCACCCAATTCATCGACAAATTCGCCAAATTTTTCAAAGTAAGCATCATAATCCTTGATGACTTTTGGTTTGATCAACACGGCTTTTGCACCGCCATGCGGAAGATTATTAATCGCCGCTTTATAACTCATCATATAAGCAAGACGCAGTGCATCTTCCATGGCAAGATCAATCGTTTGGTAGTGAACCATACGACAACCGCCAATGGCTGGCCCGCGTTTTAAGTTGTGGATGGCAACAATCGCTTTAAGACCTGTTTTGCGATCGATTTTGATATGGAGATTACCAAAACCAAGAAATTCGGCATAACGCATCAAACTATCACAAACCGTGTATTGCACATGAGGATGCGCAAGTCGTTTAACGTGACGCGTATTATTAGCCGCGATTTCATCCATCGACACAACTCCTTTGGGGTTTTCTGTAATTGGTTAAGGTTATGAGCGCTCGCCTCTTGCTCGCTTCTTAAGACGCTGTACCGCGCGGATCTGGGCACTAATTTCAGCAATTTCTGCGGTTGCTTTCGCAAGATCAATCGCTGATATTTTGCCAGCGAGCGCTTTTTCTGCATGTTCTTTTGCGGCGAGGGCTGCTGCTTCGTCGATATCCGCTGCGCGCATAGCGGTGTCAGCAAGGACTGAGACCACGTAAGGTTGGACTTCAAGCATACCGCCAGAAATATAAAACACTTCTTCTTCCTTGTTAGGCAACACAGCGCGTACGTAACCAGGTCGTAACGTGGTGAGTAACTGGGAGTGTCCTGGTGCAATACCAAGCTCGCCCATTTCACCGGTGACGAAAATCATTTCCGTATCGCCTGAGAAAATTTCTTTCTCAGCACTAACAATGTCTAAACGAAGTGTGGCTATATTCATAGCGTACCTGCCTTCTCCACGGCTTCATCAATGGTGCCAACCATATAAAATGCTTGTTCTGGCAGATGATCATAATCACCATTCAAAATACCTTTAAAACCGCGAATAGTTTCTTTGATGGAAACATAACGTCCTGGTGTACCGGTAAAGACTTCAGCCACAAAGAAGGGCTGTGATAAAAATCGTTGAATTCGTCTGGCACGGCCGACGATTAATTTATCTTCTTCAGCTAATTCATCCATCCCAAGGATCGCGATAATATCTTTCAGTTCTTTGTAACGCTGTAAAGTCTTTTGCACGGAACGCGCAATATCATAATGTTCTTGACCGATCATCAAGGGATCCAACTGACGGCTGGTTGAATCGAGCGGATCAATCGCCGGATAAATACCAAGTTCAGCAATTTGTCGTGATAAAACGACGGTTGCATCCAAGTGAGCAAACGTGGTTGCTGGGGATGGGTCAGTTAAGTCATCCGCAGGAACATAAACGGCTTGTACTGAGGTAATCGAGCCTGTTTTGGTTGAGGTAATACGTTCTTGTAATGTACCCATTTCTTCAGCAAGCGTTGGTTGATAACCCACCGCGGAAGGAATACGACCAAGTAATGCAGACACTTCAACGCCGGATAAGGTGTAACGGAAGATGTTGTCAATAAAGAGCAAGACATCTTTACCTTCATCACGGAAACTTTCCGCAATGGTAAGGCCCGTCAAACCAACACGGAGACGGTTACCTGGTGGTTCATTCATTTGTCCGTAAACGAGAGCGACTTTATCTAAGACATTCGATTCTTTCATTTCGAGGTAGAAGTCATTACCTTCGCGGGTACGCTCACCAACACCGGTAAAGACGGATAAACCAGCGTGTTCTTTGGCGATGTTATTGATAAGCTCCATCATGTTGACGGTTTTACCAACACCAGCACCACCAAAGAGTCCGACCTTACCACCTTTAGCAAATGGACAGATCAAGTCAATCACTTTAATACCAGTTTCAAGTAATTCTTGTGTAGGCGCTTGTTCAGCGAAGGTTGGGGGCTTGCGGTGAATAGGCATTCTTTTTTCTGCGCCAATGTCACCTTTTTCGTCAATCGGCTCGCCCAAGACGTTCATGATGCGGCCCAATGTTTTTTGGCCAACAGGCACCATGACAGGATTGCCTGTGTTCATCACTGGCATACCGCGACGTAAGCCCTCAGTGGAACCCATCGCGATGGTACGTACAACGCCATCACCAATTTGCTGTTGTACTTCAAGAATCAGGTTATTTTCTTCGACTTTTAACGCATCATAAATGCGCGGAACATCATTGTGTGGGAATTCGGCATCGACCACCGCACCGATAATTTCAACAATTTTACCTAGTTTATTTTGACTCATTTGTAGTTTTCCTCCCCAGTTTGCTATTCACCTAATACCGATGCACCCGCCACAATTTCTGACAGCTCTCGCGTGATTGCTGCTTGACGAGCTTTATTGTAAGCAAGCTGTAAGCTGCCAATCAGATCAGAGGCGTTATCGGTCGCACTACGCATGGCAAGCATACGTGCTGCTTGCTCACAAGCAATGTTTTCAATCACGGCACGATACACTTGTGATTCAATGTAGCGAGTCAATAAGGTATCCAAGAGTCGCGGCGCATTATCGGGTTCATAAATGTAATCCCAATGATGCTGTAATTTATCTTTTTCGTCTGCTACAAGCGGCAGCGGCAACACTTGTTGTATGCGAGGCTCTTGTCGCATCGTGCTGACAAACTCATTTGAGCAAAGATGCAGCGCATCAATTCGTTTTTCAAGGTAAGCATCCAGCATGACTTTGACGATACCAATAAGATCAGATGTCGATGGTACATCACCGAGATCACGTTTATGTGCTACCACATTACCACCAACCCGTTTGAAAAAGCTCATTGCCTTGTTACCGATGAGGCAAAGATCAACTTCCCTTCCCGCATTGATTTGTTCTTTAATCGATTTGATGGTGGCTTTTAACAAGTTAGCGTTAAGACCACCGCATAAGCCGCGATCGGTTGTAATGATGATGTAACCAACCCGTTTTACGTCACGATGTTCCATAAAAGGATGTTGGTATTCTGCATTGGCTTGCGCAACATGGCTAATCACATGCAGAATTTTCTTTGCATAGGGAATGGCTTTTAGCATGCGATCTTGCGTTTTTCGCATTTTGCTTGCAGCTACCATTTCCATCGCTTTAGTAATTTTCTGCGTGTTCTTAATACTATGGATCTTGAGGCGTATTTCTTTAGCGATTGCCATGTTGCCTTCCTCTTAATCCCAAGATTGGTTCGATTTAAAGGTGTCGATGATGGTCTTTAACGTTTTAAGAACGTCATCGTTTAATTCGCCCGTCTTGCCAATACGATCAGCAAACTCGCTGTGGCTAGTATGCATATAACTCAGCAAATCTTGCTCGAACGCAGCAATGCGATTTAACGGCACGTTATCGAGGTAGCCTTGATCAGCGGCAAATAAAATGATGGCTTCTTCCGCAACAGATAAAGGCGTGTATTGTTTTTGTTTCATGACTTCGGTGATGCGTTGGCCACGTTCTAATTGTTTACGTGTTGTTTCATCTAAATCGGAAACGAATTGAGAGAAGGCTGCCAATTCACGATATTGCGCAAGCGCTAAACGCACACCGCCGGCGTATTTCTTAATGATTTTAGTTTGTGCCGCACCACCAACACGCGATACCGAGAGACCGGCGTTAATCGCAGGACGGATACCTGAATTAAATAAATCAGTTTCCAAGAAAATCTGGCCATCGGTGATAGAGATAACGTTGGTTGAAACGAATGCGGAAACGTCCCCTGCTTGTGTTTCAATGACAGGCAGCGCAGTCAAGGAACCTGTTTTATCTTTCACTTTTCCATTCGTGTGTCTTGAGACGTACTCAGGGTTTACACGAGCAGCACGTTCTAACAAACGTGAATGTAAGTAGAAAATGTCGCCTGGATACGCTTCACGACCTGGTGGACGGCGTAACAGCAAGGAGATTTGACGATATGCCCATGCATGCTTGGTGAGATCATCATAAATAATTAACGCATCTTCACCTTTATCACGGAAGTATTCGCCCATCGCACAACCCGCATAAGGCGCAATATATTGCATAGCAGCAGGATCGGAGGCGGTGGCAACGACAATAATCGTATGTTTCAAGGCATCATGTTCTTCTAGCTTGCGTACAACGGATGCGATAGAAGAGGCTTTTTGACCGATAGCAACGTAAATACATTTTACACCGGTATCACGCTGATTAATGATGGCATCGATCGCGATCGCTGTTTTACCGGTTTGACGGTCACCAATAATTAATTCGCGTTGACCACGACCCACTGGCACCATCGCATCAATGGCTTTTAAGCCGGTTTGTAATGGTTGAGAAACAGGTTGACGGAATACAACACCCGGTGCAACTTTTTCAATCGGCGATGAGCTTTCTGCTTTAATCGGCCCTTTGTCATCAATCGGGTTACCTAAGGCATCTACCACACGGCCAAGCATGGCTTCACCGACAGGTACTTCAAGAATTCGACCTGTACATTTTGCAGTTTCACCTTCGCTTAAGTGTAGTGCATCACCCAAAATGACGGCGCCCACTGAATCACGTTCAAGGTTAAGGGCAAGACCGTAGGTGTTTTTGTCAAATTCGATCATTTCACCTTGCATAACGTCTTGCAGCCCATAAAGACGGACAATACCATCTTTAACACTGACGATGGTCCCCTCGGTTCGTACTTCGGGTTTGAGGTCAAAGTGCGCAATGCGTTGTTTAATGAGATCACTGATTTCTGTCGGACTTAATTGCTTGACTTGCATAATAGTTACCTTCAAAGAAAATTTTTAACCTGCCAGATTTTGTAATAAGCGAGTTAATTTTCGGCGCACAGATCCATCAATGACACGATCACCAATATGGATGATTGCACCACCAATAATAGAAGGATCCACCTCGCAACTGAGCGTTACTTCTCGCTGTACTCGCTTTGCTAAAATCTGGGCAAGATGTTGCTTATAACCTTGCTCTGCTTCGACCGCTGTTATAAGTCGAATTTTGCTGATTTTTTCCAGTTGAGCGTAATTAACATTAAATAACTCTGCAATTTCAGGAAGAATCATGAAACGTTGATGTTGAGCGAGCAACGCTAAAAAGTTTTGTTGCTCAGCACTTACGTTAAGCGGTGCTAGTACCTCACGAAAAAGATCATGCAAAACAGTGACCGACGTAGCGGGATTTTTCAATAGCTTTAACGTTTGTGTATCTGAGGCGACTAACGCAGCGGTGTTTAAAAATACTTTCCAGGCTGGCAGTTGCTCTTTCTCCAGTGCAAACTGAAACGCAGCGAGTGCATACGGCCGCGCAAGGTGTGCATATTGTTGATTCGAAGCGTTTGCCATAAATTAAATCTCTGCTGCTAGCTTATTCAATAATTCATGATGAATAGCGGGATCAATATTGCGCTGGATTATTTTTTCTGCGCCCGCAATGGCAAGTATAGCCACTTGTGCTTTCAAGCTTTCTTTCGCACGCATGACTTCACGATCGATTTCACCTTGGGCCATTTCAACAATGCGGAGATTTTCTTGTCTTGCATGGGCTTTCGCTTCCTCAACCAATTGAGCAGATTGCAAATTTGCTTGCTCAATCACATGGGTTGCCTGCAGTTTTGCATCACGAATGATAGACAATGCCTTGTGCTCTGCGGCCTCAAGTTCACGTTTGCTTCGTTCTGCTGCTTCAAGCCCCGCTGCGATTTTTTTCTCACGTTCATGTATGGCCTTGATAACAGGCGGCCACACGTACTTCATGGTAAACCATACCAAGAGTGAGAACGTGATAAATTGACCGATGAGTGTGGCATTAATATCCATCGCTTTTCCTCGCCATTAACAACGTATTTTTAAACGACCGCAGGTCTTGCTGCATTAACAACAGCGGCCAAAAACGGATTGGTAGCGAAAAATAGCAATAAGCCCATCACGATAGAAATGGCGGCGAATGCGTCGACCAGGCCGGCCATAATAAACATGCGCATCATGAGCATCGGACCTAGTTCAGGCTGACGTGCAACCCCTTCAAGGAATTTTCCACCAAGTAAACCAAAGCCGACAGCGGTTCCGAGTGCGGCAAAACTAATTAGTAAACCAGCAGCAAGCACACTAAAGCCTTGTATTTGGCCAATAACATTAACGATTTCCATGGAGCCTCCTCAATCAAAAATAAAAGTTATGTCAATTAATGCCCTTCATGCGCCATGCTAAGGTAAATAATGGTTAGCATCATGAAGAGGAAAGCTTGTAATGTAATAATCAGGATATGGAAAACCGCCCATATCGCGCCTGGAGGCCATTGTAACCACCAAGGCATGATTGCAATTAAAATAAAGATTAATTCACCCGCAAACATATTTCCGAAAAGTCGCAGTGCGAGTGATAAGGGTTTTACACATTCTTCAATCAATCGGAAAAGAACATTCACGGGGAAAAGATAGGGGCCAAATGGGAATATCAGCATTTCCTTCAGTAAACGGTGCTTTTTTGCTTTGAGATTGAAGATAACAATGAGCGCGAAGATGGAGAGCGACATTGCAAAGGTGGCATTCGGATCAGCGGTAGGGACTGATTTAAAGTGAGGAACACCAAATAAACCCAAAAAGCGCGGCAGTAAGTCAACGGGTAGTAAATCCATCGCATTCATAAAAAAGACCCACAGGAAGATGGTCAAGGCGAGCGAGGGGATAAACGTTGTTTTGTGGTGGAATATTTCGTGAACCGCGTTATTGACGAACTCAAATACCATTTCAACCAGATTTTGCATTTTACCCGGCACTTCCGTCAGTCTGGTGGCGACCATGCGCAGGGTACCAAACACAACGATACCGATCAGAACGGAAACGATAAGCGTATCAAGATTGAGCGTCCAGAAGCCGCCGCCGTCACCAATAGAGAACGTCTTCAAGTTGAGCGTTAAATGCTCAAGATGGTGCTCTATATATTGTCCAGGCGTAATTACTTGAGCCTCACTCATGCGTAATCCTTCAAAATCTAAAGATGACTGTTGCTTCTCTTACGTGTGAAATGCCACATGCATACGAGCCAGAAAGAAACGATCGCGGCCATCAATCCAATGAGCACGGATAATAAACTAACCGGCAAGGTTTTCACAATAATTAAAATCAACATTGCGCTTAAAATCAGCTTCAACATTTCGCCAGCAAAAAAAGCGGCGATGAATTGGGTCATTTCTTGTGCACCCGCGTAGCGGAACACGAGCCATACAAACAAGAGGTTGGCTAATCCATAGCTAAAACCACCGGCTAAGACTGACAATCCGCTTTGCGTACTATGCAAGATAAGTACAATGCACCCAAAAAGTGCGACTAAACCTAACTGCTGAAAGACGAGTGTATAGGCTTCATGTTGAATGCGCTTTTTTAGCGGTTTTGCAGTCATGTGCTTTTTATACCCAGCATCCAACGAATGCGCGGAGTATAAATAAGTGTCGCTGCGATAGCAAGTGTGAGAACCCGCCCTTCCCAGGTTGTTCACGCTTCGAGACGGCGCAAAGAGCGCGCCTCCAGAGCGCGAACGGGTTAACCGAACTTATACCTTCCCAGGGAGCGAGGCGTTAATAAGTTGTATTTATTCTTCAATCGGTTAAAAATGAGCCTCATGCCCGCTTATTTACAGGACTCTTAAATGACACGTCCAACACCAAGGACCTATCGCCTAAAACTCACGGACCTTTCTTGCGCAAGCTGTGTTCGCACGGTTTCAGAAGCGTTGCAAGCCGTAGAAGGGGTCACCAAGGTCACTATTAATTTTGCTGATAAAAGTGCTGAGGTGGAAAGCGTTACTGAGGCGGCAGCGTTAATCGCAGCGATTGCAGAGGCGGGTTATACCGCGAAAGAAATAAAATCTGCCCAGGATGAAGCGGATATAGAGACGGAGGAACGGACTGAATATCTGCGCTTATTCAAACAGTCATTTGTCGCTGGTGTGATTGGCGTGATATTAATGATTCTTACCTATCTTCCAGCCATGCCAACTGTTTCATCACCCACGGGGCAGGGAATCTGGGTAGTCATAGGCGTGCTGACGTTTATCATTTTATTATATACGGCCGGTGATATTTATCGCGCCGCGTTTAAATCATTTAAAGCACATGTTGCCAACATGGATACGCTTATCGCGATGGGGACGGGTGTCGCCTGGTTGTTTTCCATGGCGATAGCTCTTTTTCCCGCCTTTTTGCCGGAAGAAACGCGTGAGGTTTATTTTGAATCGGCGCTCATTATTGTCGCCTTCATTAAATTTGGCAGCGCGCTTGAGATGAGGACCCGGGGAAAAACAAAAGAAACCATCAAAAAATTAATGCATTTACAGCCAGCGAAAGCACGTGTTGTGCGTGATGGTGAAGAATTGACTATTTCCTTGGATGAAGTGCATGCCGAAGATGTCATCCGTGTTCGGCCTGGTGAAAAAATTCCGGTTGATGGGGTGATTATTGAAGGACATTCCAGCATTGATCAATCGATGTTAACCGGTGAGCCAATCCCCGTTGAAAAGTCGGTGGATGATAAGGTGATAGGCGGGACGCTTAATAAATCAGGTAGTTTTTTATTTCGCGCAACCGGCGTTGGCAATGAGACGGTCCTTGCTCGTATCATTGAAATGGTTAATCGTGCGCAAAACATGAAGCCATCTATCGCGCGTCTTGCGGATGTAGTCTCTGCCTATTTTGTTCCTTTCGTCATGATCATAGCGATTATCACCGCTACCATATGGTATGACGTAGGCCCCATACCAAAGCTTGCTTTTATGTGTGTCACGACGGCGACGGTTTTATTAATTGCCTGTCCCTGCGCATTGGGATTGGCAGCACCACTTGCTGTGATGGCGGGGGTTGGAAAAGCGGCTGAAGCGGGGGTCTTAATCCGTCATGGCGATGCGCTACAAAAAACACGGCAAATGACGGCCATTGTCTTCGATAAAACAGGCACCTTAACCGAAGGAAAACCTCGTGTGAATGCCATTGTTCCTGCACCTCTCTGGGATGAAGAAAAAGTACTTAACTTTGCAGCATCACTTGAGCAAGGCTCTGAACATCCGCTGGCTGATGCGATTTTACAAGCTGCAAAAGAGAAAAATATCACACTCGCAAAAGTCGATGGATTTAATGCCATTGCGGGACACGGTGTGTCAGCAAGGATAGCGAATGAAAGTATATTACTTGGCAATCAAAAATTAATGCGTGAGCAACACATTCCACTCGATCATTTAATAGATGAGGCGGAACGATTTCTCTCGCAAGGAAAAACAGTTATTTTTCTCGCACATCAAGACAAAGCCGCTGGTTTTATCGTTGTGTCAGATACGATTAAACGTGATGCGAAAGAAGCGATTCTGCGTCTTAAAGCCATGGGTCTACGCACGATTATGCTAAGCGGTGATCAAGAAAAAGCGGCGCGCTTTGTTGCCAATGAAATTGGTATAGAGGATGTGATTGCTGAAATATTACCCGATGAAAAAGCGGCTAAAATAGCAGCGCTGCAACAAGAAGGCGATATTGTTGGCATGGTGGGTGATGGAATTAACGATGCACCGGCACTTGCGATTGCAGATGTCGGTTTTGCTATTGGCGCTGGAACGGATATTGCTATTGAAAGCGCTGATTTAATTCTGATGGGACAATCTTTACATGGGGTTGCGAATGCAATACAAATTTCAAATGCAACCGTGAGAAATATCAAACAAAATTTATTTGGGGCATTTATTTATAATATACTTGGCATTCCTATTGCAGCGGGTATTTTTTATCCTTTCACCGGATTACTATTAAACCCGATGATGGCAGGGGCTGCGATGGCGCTTTCATCGCTAACGGTCGTCTTAAATGCAAACCGGTTACGCTTATTCAAACTCCCTAAAGAGGCGCGATCAGCATGAGTTATGATTTGATTTTGGCAAACCTCACGGCAATTTTACTGATTATGTTTGTCTTATGGTGGTTTTTTGGGAGTAAACCAAAAGCGAAGACGGCTGCTCAAGATGAAGTCATTAAAATCACGGTGAAGGATGGAATTTATGATCCTGCAAATATAGTCGTGCAACAAGGTAAACCAATCAGATTACAATTCATACGTCATGATCCCACACCGTGTGCCGAAACCGTGGTTTTTGCTGCACTTGATCTTACTTATTCACTACCGCTTCATCAAACGATTGACATTACACTGCCGCCACAATCGCCGAAAGCAATAGAATTCACTTGTCAAATGGGGATGTATCGAGGAAGCATTACCGTCGTTTGACGAAAAAGAAATTGCATTAATGCTCATGAATGACGAATCAACGAATTGTTAGTGCATCATCCAGGTCCTGCCTTAAATCATCGACGTCTTCAATGCCAACGGATAGACGAATGAGATTATCCTGGATGCCCAGGGCTTCACGTTTGGCCTTGGGTAATGAGGCGTGAGTCATAATGGCAGGATGTTCGATTAAGCTTTCAACGCCGCCCAAACTTTCAGCCAAACTAAATAATCGGCAATGTTCGAGCATTTTGATGGTTTCTTCTTGTGTCGCTTTTAATTTAACAGAAATCATTCCGCCAAAATACGCCATTTGTTTTTTGGCGAGTTCGTGTTGTGGATGGGACGTTAGTCCAGGATAAATAACTTTTTCAACGTTTGCGTGCTTAGCAAGCCATTCTGCGAGTGCTAATGCATTTTCACCATGTTGTTTCATTCTTATCGCTAATGTTTTTATGCCGCGTAAGGCGAGAAAACTACTAAACGGATCCGCAATCGCGCCAACCGCATTTTGTAGAAATTGTAATTGCTCACTAAGTTCGCGATTTTCACCAACGACAACAATCCCGCCAATAATATCGGAATGCCCGCCCAAATATTTTGTCGCTGAGTGCACGACAATATCAAAACCGTATTCAAGAGGCCGCTGGATAATGGGTGATGCAAAGGTATTATCTGCAACAGCAATCAAATGATGTTGTCTTGCAATGGCTGCGATTTTTTCTAAATCAATTAATTTGAGCATTGGATTTGTCGGCGTTTCAACCCAAATCATTCGGGTGTTTGATTGAATCGCATTTTCTACTTCTTCTGTATTTGTCATATCAACAAACGTAAATTGTATACCCGCCGATTGTGTTCTTACTTTGTCGAACAAACGAAATGTGCCGCCGTAAACATCATCACAAACGATAACATGATCGTCAGGTTTTAATAATTCGAGTATGGTTGCAATCGCTGCCATCCCTGATGCAAAAGCATAGCCCGCATTGCCTGATTCAAGATCAGCAACACATTTTTCATAGGCACTTCGTGTTGGATTGGCGGTGCGTGAATATTCATAACCCTTATGTTTGCTGGGGCTTTCTTGTACGTAAGTGGAAGTGGCATAGATGGGCGTCATGATGCTACCAGTGTGTGGATCAGGTGCTTGCCCTGCATGGATAACGCGGGTTGCTAATGCATTTTTTAAATCTTTTAGCATTGATGCTTATCCTTCAATGGTCTCATTAAGAAAATCGTGTTCTTTCATCCAACGATCATCGACAAATTTTGACAGATAATTACGGATACCATCGGGTAATAGGATTAGGCATTTTTGTCCTTTTTTGAGTGATTTTGCCGCACCGAGTGCAGCCCACGTCGTTGCTCCAGACGAACCGCCAATGAGTAAACCTTCTTCGCGGATTAAACGTCTTGCCATCACAAACGCATCTTTATCATGCACTTTGATATACTGATCGACGAGTGTGTTATCTAATACATCGGGTATAAAATCATATCCGATACCTTCGACCAAATAGGGGTGAACATCCGTTCCACCACCAAGTATAGAACCATAGGGGTCAACACCAATTATTTTAATACCAGGTATTTCTTCTTTGAGTCGTTTAGCAACGCCAGTGATGGTGCCGCCCGTTCCAACGCTCATGACCACCATAGCGAGATCTTTGTGGAAATCTTTCAGAATTTCATTCGCCGTATATTTATAATGCGCATCAGGATTACTGGGATTTCGGTATTGATCAAGGATGTGAGCGTTGGGAATTTCTTTTTGTAATCGTTTAGCGAGTGATAGATGACTATCGGGATCATCCCATTTTGCTTCCGTGGGTGTTCGGTAAATTTTGGCACCAAGACTTTCCAAGACCACTTCTTTTTCCCGGCTCATTTTAGCGGGCATGGTAATAATAATTTTATAACCTTTTACCGCACCCGCCATCGCAAAGCCAATGCCAGTATTACCGGAGGTCGCTTCAATCAAGGTATCACCCGGTTTGATTTCGCCTGCTTTTTCAGCTTCTTCGATCATGTAAGCAGCGATTCTATCTTTTACGGAACCGCCAGGGTTCAAGAATTCACATTTTGCATACAACTCGCAATCAAGTGCTTTACCAATTTTATTTAATTTGACGATTGGCGTATGCCCAATCGCTTCGAGAATATTGTTTAACAGCATTATTAATGCTCCTTCTCCGTGTCTCTATTGTCTGGGCATTCATAGCTTAAAAACGCATCACGTGACATTTAAATGTATCTGAATAAGGGGTCAGCTTGCCAGTAATTGTTATTTGAATGGATTCACCACTTATAATACGCCCATTACTTTCGAGACGACAAAAATTCTTGATTTTTCGCTGACTGTAACAAGGCATTGATCGGTAGGGGCTAAATTGCAAGGTTGAGGCGGTAATTAAATAATTTCGCCCATAGGTAAAGACAAGCCAGAAATTATTGTTCTGATTGAAGTCGAATACATAAGGAATCGTTTGATTGTGATCAACATCACGAATGACCAATAGCCACGATGGTTTGCCCGTGTAAGATGTTAGCTGTGCCGAAATATGTATGTTTTGACCAATGCCATCGTTGGCATTGCCTGCCATGGTTGGCGCTATCCAACAGGCATAGGCCAGGATAAAGCACGTCCGTGTGAGAATTTTCGTTAGCCTCATGAAGATGACCCTTTTAGTAAGTCGTTTATTATATTATCTTAAAAGAGGTGATCTTGTTAAGGATGATGAGTCGAAATGGAACGAGTGGTGCAGTCTCCACTTAAATCAGCGAAATTGATTGTAAAAAAATCAACTATTCACGGTTACGGTGTCTTTGCTGCGGAAGATATCGCAGAAGGTGAAGTGATCGAGGAATGTTATGCATTGCCGGTTGAAACAAGGATTTCTGATTTGCAGAATTATTATTTTAATGGTGATGAGAAAGATTACGTCGTTTTAGGCTACGGTAGTATTTACAACCATAGCGACGAACCCAATGCGAGTTATTGTTGTGAGCCCGATGCATCCCTTTTTGTCTATACAGCGCGTCGATTCATTAAAACAGGCGACGAAATCTTCGTTTATTACGGCGATAAATGGTTTAGTTCACGGCAATTACCTAAGCTTGCATCAACTAATGCGTTACGGTTGCGCCATTTAAAGCGCATTAGTTCGCAATTATCTCGCTTTTTATTAGTGGTTGCGTTTATTTTTTGTTTGCTGCAGATCCTTCAACAGTAAATAAACGGTAACCATACTAAAGCCTAAAAACCAGCAGAATGACCATTCAGCGATGTTGAGAAAGAGAAAGAGAAACCCGCGCTCCGTGCATTCAGCGCTGCCCACCAGTACTCTAGCAAGCGCTTCATGCCATGGGAGCATTTGCAAAAGATACTGCAGGCTGGCACCGCATTCGGTGGTTGCCTGATTTGCAAAATGTTGCAGCCAGATTTGCCTGCCCGCTAATCCAGCGCCCATGACGGCAGTGGTTAATGTGAATAGATTGAGAATAAACCGAATCATTCGATTGAGTGGCAATAAGACACCTAACAGGAAAAAGAAAGCAAGTAAGCCAAACGTGAGACGTTGCAACGTGCATAACGGGCAAGGTTCAAGGCCATCAAAAACTTGCAAATAAATACTTGCGAAGAGCAATGAAACAATGGCAATGAATGCGTATAGATTTATCAATCGTGAGGACATGGCGGCCTTCTTTAATCACTTATATTTTCTTCGAACCAATTTTGCAGGATTAATTGTGCAGCGACACGATCGACTTGTCCATCTTGTAATGATTTATAGCCTCCTTTTTCAAAGAGACGTTCTCTTGCATCTTTTGTGGTTAACCGTTCATCGATTTCATATACCGGTAATTGATATGTCTCACGCAAGCTCGCCGCAAACTGTCGTGCAAGCGCGCTTAAGGGCTGATCGGTTCCATCCATGTTAAGCGGTACCCCGACAACTAACGCCTCGGGGCGCCACTTTTTAATTAATTTACCAAGCAATGGCCAATCAGGCACACCGTTCTTTGCATGCAGTGTATCAAGCGGCCTTGCACTTTTCGTGATGGTTTGACCTACGGCGACGCCAATTCGCTTTGTGCCAAAATCAAATCCTAGCAATATTTTTGGTAAAGTCACTTTATTCATGATTGAATGAGTTTATTCCTCAACTCCAAATCTTTTAATTGCACCAGTAAGATGGCGGCAAACCAGGGTACGAACAAGGTGAATACCAGCATTTGGAGCAGGCTTGCCCAGAAGGTATACGGTGTTTGATCGAACAAGGAAAAATGGATATTGATCCTGAAGATAAATTTGATGAGGAATAAGCACAGAAAATAATAAACCCAAGGTGATAATTGAAAAGTAATGGTGCGCAACCAATGGTTCCAGACAAGCGCAACACTGCGCTCTATTGCTGAGATGACCCCTTTATTTTCAATGACAATAATGGGCGTCATAAAAATAAATAAAGCTGAAACATAAAAAAGCACGGCTAATTGGCCGGCAAATACCACTATCGTTAAAATAATACTAAACCAGTTATTTGATAATAAGAGATTGTATTGATAAAGCAGCATTTGAATACCATAGACCATAATGGCAAGCGTTAATACAATGATGCTTTGAAAAATGGCGGCGATGAAAACCGAAAAAAGTTTTTTTAATCCCATCATCACATCTTCAAGCAAGGGTTCATGCTTATTGATGATCACACAATGCATGCGCCATAAAATCGCAATAAAAATAAATAAGGCGGCAAGATTTAACACGATTTGATAAATCGCCTGATAACCAAATGGCGATGTCGTTGCAAGTACCACATCTGGGCAAAACTGCGGTATAAATAAAACAAAAGCGAATAAGAATGTAAACCCAATGACTTTTGAAAAGCTTGCGCGGTAGAGCAAAAAACTACGCTTTATTAAGAGGCTGTAATTTTCTGGCTGTGAAGGTAGTAAGGTTTCCATTTTAATCCATCCTTGTATAGAAATTAATGTCCTGCTGCACTATCCCAATTATCCCCCGTTCCAATCGAAACTAATAGCGGTACTTTTAGTTTGGCAACGGTCATCATGCGTTGTTCGATGCCTTTCATAATACTATCCATGTGTTTCTCATTCGCTTCAAATACTAATTCATCGTGTACTTGCATGATCATTTTTGCAGGAATAGATTCAGCATACAACCAATGATCAATGTCTATCATGGCAAGTTTGATGATATCAGCGGCACTTCCCTGCAAAGGCGCATTAATGGCTGTGCGCTCGGCTGCTTTTTGTCTTGGGATTTGTCGTGAGTTAATTTCAGGTAAATAAAGGCGGCGTCCCCATAAGGTTTCCACATAACCTTTTGCTTTTGCATCTTCTCGCGTATTTTCCATGTATGCTTTAACGCCTGGGTAACGTGTAAAATATCGATCGATGTAGTTTTTTGCCTCATGGTGGCTAATGCCAAGTTGCCGCGTTAATCCAAAAGCGGACATTCCATAAATCAAGCCGAAATTAATGGCTTTTGCGTGACGGCGCATTTCTTTGGTGACTTTATCTAAGTTGACATTAAATATTTCTGCTGCCGTTGCCTGGTGTACATCGAGATTGTCTGCAAATGCGCGCAGTAAACTCGGATCTTCTGAAATGTGTGCCATGATGCGTAATTCAATTTGCGAATAATCCGCGCTAATTAATTGACAACCAGTGGGTGCAATAAATGCTTGGCGAATGCGTCGACCTTCAGGTGTGCGAATCGGAATATTTTGTAAATTAGGTTCTGAGGAGGAAAGTCGACCGGTCGCAGTGACCGTTTGATTATAAGAAGTGTGCACGCGTTTTGTGATCGGACTGATTTGTTCAACCAATCGATTAGTGTAGGTTGACATTAATTTACTTAAACTGCGGTATTCAATAATGATGCGAGGTAATTCAAATTCATGCGCAAGTTCTTGCAAAATAGGATCGGCAGTAGATGCTTGTCCTGTCGGTGTTTTTTGTAAAATAGGTAATTTCAACCGCTCAAATAATATTTCTTGTAATTGTTTTGGTGAATTCATATTAAATTCACAATCAGCAATTGAATAAGCGTCATTTTGTAATTCAAATAAACGCTTTTCTAATTCTTTTCCTTGCTGAATCAGTTTTTTTGGATCGATTAAGACCCCTTCACGCTCCATTCTGGCAAGCACCGGAACGAGTGGCATCTCAATGTCAGTGAATAATTTTTCTAATTTGGTTTCTTGCTGAATGCGCGGCCATAATGTTTGGTGTAATCTATACGTGACATCTGCATCTTCAGCAGCATATTCGCCGGCTTTATCAACGGCAACCTGATTAAACGTGATTTGTTTACTCCCTTTTCCAGCAACCTCTTCAAACGTGATTGTGCGCCAGCCCAGGTATTTTAGTGCAAGCGCATCCATGGAGTGATTGTTGCTGATACTGTCAAGCACGTACGATTCAAGCATGGTGTCAAACTGGATGCCTTTGAGATGAATATTTTCTGTAGCGAGTACTTCCATGTCATATTTAATGTTTTGACCTACTTTTTTAATGGTTTCATCTTCGATGACAGGTTTTAATTTTGTTAAGACTTCATATTTACTTAACTGTGCTGGTGCGCCCTCATAATCATGGCCAAAAGGAATATAAGCTGCTTTGCCTTCATCGATTGCAAATGACACGCCAACTAACTGTGCTTCCATGTAATTTAAGCTAGTGGTTTCCGTATCAAATGCGATTAATTTTGCATTTTTAATCGCTTTAATCCATTCATCTAAAACATCGTGCGTTGAAATGATGACGTATTTCTCAAGCACCTTTTTATTTTCATTTTTTTCATTCAGTAATTCAGCCAACCAACTTTTAAATTCCATTTCTTTGAATGATGCAATGAGCGCATTCGTATCGGCCGCATCTACTTTTAAATCATCTAAATGCATCGGCAAATCAACGTCGAGTTTGATAGTGACTAATTGCTTTGATAGGGGAATTTGATCCAATGAGTCGCGTAAGCTTTCTCCAACTTTGCCGCTAATTTCACCGGCGTGTGCAATAATATTATCAAGTGTGCCATATTCTTGCAGCCATTTAGCAGCCGTTTTGGAACCCACTTTAGGCACACCCGGAATATTATCAGACGTATCACCCACAAGTGTTAAGTAATCAATAATACGTTCTGGTGGAATGCCAAATTTTTCGTTAACGCCTTTAGGATCAAGTATCGTATTCGTCATCGTATTGATGAGTGTCACCTTTGGATTCACCAGTTGCGCGAGGTCTTTATCACCCGTCGACACCAAAACCGATTTATTTTGCTGCGTGGCCGTATGTGTAAGTGTTCCAATCACATCATCTGCTTCAACCCCATCAACCATGATGAGCGGCAATCCCATGGCTTTAATGATTTTATGCAATGGTGCTATTTGTTGAATAAGTTCATCTGGCATTGCCGACCGTGTTGCTTTATAGGCAGGGTATAACTCATCACGAAAGGTTTTTCCTTTCGCATCAAAAATAACCGCCATGTTGTCAGGGTGATGATCAGCAATGAGTCGTTTTAACATACTGATCATGCCGTATATCGCGCCTGTCGGTGCTCCCTTTGAATTCGTGAGAGCAGGCAGTGCATGAAACGCGCGATATAAATACGATGAGCCATCGACCAGAATGAGAGGTTTAGTTTGATTCGACATGGTGTTTCCTGACGGTATACGCAAAAATGAGGATAATATGATTTCTTTGTCGCGACAAGTTAAGTTACTTTCTTAAACGTTCTTAAACGGCTGGCGCGGAATTAAAATTCCGTTATAATTGATGTCGAGTTCACAAGGAGGCGTATCGTATGTTTTTAAGGATTATGGCGGTATTGTTTGGTATCGGTTTTATTTTTGTTGGCGTTGCTGGTTATTTACCAACATTTATGCGCGATGGAATGCTGTTTGGTTACTTTATGGTCGATAGTATGCATAACATCGTTCATATCGTGACAGGTGTCATTGCTATTATGGCGGCGACACGTTATAAATGCGCTAGATTCTTTTTCCAACTTTTCGGTGTTCTTTATATTGCCACGGCAGTGTGTGGATATTGGCAAAGTGGTGACCTCTATATGTTCCGGGTGAATTTGCCTGATAATTTATTCCACTTTGTTGTTGGTATAGTGTTTCTCTTGTTGGGTTTTTCAAAAAAGAAGGTGGAAGTGTAGTTTGCACCCACACCATGTACGTTATTGCAGGTTCTCAGCTTATAAATCGATCAGCAGGTTCCGCGGGAATGACTGGCAATCGATACGCAGTCATCATCCCTGAAGCTTAGGGATGATGAAACTGTACAGAAGCCCGTGTTGGGCTTATCGTGATTAAACGCGATGTTTATATACGAAGTTTATCCGTGATTTTCCATATGGTATTCTTGTCGGCACATCTAAGTAGGGGAGACAGCCTAAGTGAGCCTTTCGCTTTGGGAAAAATGTTTGAGTGCGCTTGAGAGTGAATTTCCTTCTCAGCAATTCAATACATGGATTCGGCCGCTACAAGCTGAGTTTACCAATGGACAATTGGTATTATTAGCACCAAACCGTTTTGTATTGGATTGGATTGTTGAACGCTTTTTATCCAGAATAAAAGAATTGGTCACACAATTTAGCGGAAGCCAGCCGCCGCCAGTGCTTTTAGAAATCGGTTCAAGGGGGATAGCGCCGCAAAAGCCAATGTCAGCTTCTCGTCCTCAGGCAGAGGGTGCAGTGACTCAACATAAGGCCACGTTCGTTTATACGGACAACACGATTTATCAGAGTAATTTAAATTTGAATTTTACTTTCGATAATTTTGTCGAAGGAAAATCTAACCAGCTAGCGAAGGCCGCTTGTTTGCAGGTGGCTGAGAATCCTGCTGCCGCCTACAACCCCTTATTTTTATACGGTGGTGTGGGTTTGGGCAAAACCCATTTGATGCACGCCATCGGCAATCAAATCATTCGTAATAAGCCACAGGCAAAAGTGTTATATCTCCATTCTGAACGCTTTGTTGCTGATATGGTTAAAGCGTTGCAAACCAATACCATGAATGAATTTAAACGTTATTATCGCAACGTTGATGCACTTTTGATCGATGATATTCAATTTTTTGCGGGCAAGGATCGCTCACAGGAAGAATTTTTCCACACTTTTAATTCGCTTTTAGAGAGCCAGCAGCAAGTTATTTTGACTTGTGACCGCTATCCTAAGGAAATCAATGGCGTGGAAGAACGCTTAAAATCGCGTTTTGGCTGGGGTCTAACCGTATCTGTTGAGCCGCCTGAGCTTGAAACCCGCGTTGCCATCCTAATGAGTAAAGCTGAGCAGACAAACATCAATCTTCCTTATGAAGTCGCGTTTTTTGTCGCCAAACGCATTCGCTCTAACGTTCGTGAGCTTGAAGGTGCATTGAAACGAATTATTGCGAACGCACATTTCACTGGTAAGGCAATTACGCTAGACTTTGTCAAAGAAGCGCTTCGGGATTTACTTGCCTTACAAGATAAATTGGTAACGGTTGAGAATATTCAGCGCACCGTCGCTGAATATTATAAAATCAAAGTCGCCGATTTATTGTCAAAGCGCCGCAATCGTTCGGTTGCACGCCCAAGACAAATCGCGATGACGCTTGCTAAAGAATTAACAAACCATAGTTTGCCTGAAATTGGCGATGGCTTTGGTGGCCGTGATCATACAACGGTTTTACATGCCTGCCGCATGATTGCAGAGCTTAGGCAGACAGATGCTGATATTGAAGAAGATTACACCAATTTATTGAGAATTTTAACGACGTGAGGTTGAGACCACACTTATGGATATTACTGTAGAACGCGAAGCGCTCCTAAAACCTCTTCAAGCAGTGAGCGGTGTTGTTGAGAGAAAACAAACCCTCCCTATTCTGTCAAACGTATTGTTAACCATCAAAGACGGCCGTTTATTGTTAACTGGCACCGATCTTGAAATTGAATTAGTCGGTTTTGTGCGCGTCGAAGCGATGATGCAGGAAGGCACAGTAACCGTTTCAGCCAGAAAATTATTTGATATTTGTCGTGCGCTGCCAGAAGGTGTGTCGATTCGTCTAACACTAGAAAAAAATAACCTTAAAGTGCGTGCGGGCGATAGTCACTTTACGCTCAATACCCTCTCAGCACAGGATTTTCCGAATCTGGAAGATGTGGACTATAACGCGACTTTCTCGATAAAGCAGACTTATCTTAAAAATTTGCTTACCAAGACTTATTTTGCGATGGGTCAGCAGGATGTTCGTCATTATTTGAATGGTACGTATATTGATATCGCACAAAATGCTATCAAATGTGTCGCGGCTGATGGCCATCGACTTGCACTCGCCTCACTTTATGATGAAAGCATCGGCAATATCGAAGCTAAAGTTATTTTGCCGCGTAAAAGTGTGTTGGAATTGATTCGACTTTTTAGTAGTGACGGTGATGAACGGGTGACCATTCACATCAGTGATAATCGGATGTGCTTCGTAACAAATGATTATATATTCACCAGTAAGCTCATAAATGCGCAATATCCAGACTATAAGAGACTGATTCCAGCCGGAACCAGTACAGCACTTGGCGAGCGTGAAGCAATTAAACAAGCGCTAACACGTGCCTCCATCCTTTCTAATGAAAAATTTCGCGGTGTACGTTTCCAATTGGAAACTGGCAAGCTGCGTATTACCGCAAATAATGCTGATCAAGAGCAGGCTGATGAGGCGGTTCCGCTCTCTTACGAGGGGGATAGCATGGAAATTGGCTTCAATGTGGCTTATCTTTTGGACATTGTTTCGGCGATTGCCTCAAAAAGCATATGTTGTTCCTTTTCAGGCCCTAATGCCGGTGTGTTGATTGAGCCGGAAGACGGTGACGATAGTCTTTACGTGGTCATGCCGATGCGTCTATAGAAGATGCCGATTACGTCCTTAAAAGTTGCTGATTTTCGTAATTTGGCTGCTGTTGAACTTGCGCCATATGCACATGGTTTGAATCTTATCTGTGGAAAAAATGGCAGCGGGAAGACCAGTCTTCTCGAAGCCATTCACTATCTCGGGTTAGGACGCTCATTTAGAAGTCATCTTTCTACGCCGTTGATCCGGCAGTCTGCCGATAAATTTTCCCTTTATGCTCAGGTAGTTAGCGAAACTGAACACCTTATTCCCGTGGGTGCGGAGCGCGACCAGCAAGGGTCAAGCAAATTACGCGTTGCTGGAAAGGACATTGCCAGCATTACTGAGCTAGCCGCCCTTCTACCGATTCTCACCATTAATTCACAATCGCATCAATTGCTTGAATCAGGCCCCGCCTTTCGTCGTCGTTACCTTGATTGGGGTTTGTTTTATCAAACAGAGGGATTTTTAACGTGCTGGCGCCACTACGAACGCGCATTGAAGCAGCGTAATGTATTGTTACGCGAAAGACGCCTCAACAATGAAATTCACGTATGGACAAACGAACTCATTAAACACGGCGTTTTACTAGATAACATGCGTCGTGAATATGTGGCGCAGTTATTGCCGCTGATTCTAACGATTGCGGCACGATTAATGGACTTATCCGAGATTGAAATGGAATACCAATCGGGATGGGATAATCGCGATGAGTTAGCCGTCGTTTTCAAGCGTCACGAGGCAGATGAAACGCGTCTTGGACACACGTTATTTGGCCCGCATCGTGCTGATTTAGATATCAAAATTCAGGGTGTTTCTGCGAAGCATTTTTTGTCACGAGGACAGCAAAAACTACTGATTTGTGCTATGATACTAGCCCAAGGGATGTTGCTGTCAACGCATAAAGAACAGGGGCTTATTTACCTGGTGGATGACTTACCCTCGGAGCTTGATCCTGTGAGCAGACAAAAGCTGATTTTGCTTCTGAAAGAACAAAAAACACAGGTTTTTATTACCGCTATCGAGAGTAATTTGATTTACGATCCGGTAAACGATAAGGGCGCGCCGATCAAAGTGTTTCACGTGGAACATGGTGCATACCAAACCCTCACCTGATAGCCGTGAATGACAGCGGGAACCGCTGATGTAAGATATAATTTCTGGGAGCAACGAAAGTGACAGCAAATACCGTCGAAAATTATGATTCATCCAAGATTAAGGTCTTAAAAGGCCTGGATGCCGTACGTAAACGTCCTGGTATGTATATCGGTGATACAGAAGATGGTACGGGTTTGCACCATATGGTGTTCGAATTAGTTGATAATTCAATTGATGAAGCGCTGGCTGGCTTCTGTGATACCATTTGGGTCACGATTCATAGTGATGAATCCGTTACAGTAAGGGACAATGGCCGCGGTATTCCGGTTGATATCCATCCCGAAGAAGGGCGCTCTGCTGCCGAAGTTATTATGACTGTTTTGCACTCTGGCGGTAAATTCGATAACGATTCCTACAAAATTTCGGGCGGTTTGCATGGTGTGGGTGTTTCCGTTGTTAATGCGCTCTCAGAAGAGCTGCATTTGGTGATCCGCATTAATGGTAAGGTATATGAACAGTTTTACCATATGGGCGATCCCAAAGCGCCTTTAGCTGCTGTTGGCGATACCACTGAAAAGGGAACGGAAGTCACCTTCAAACCAAGCGAAGAAATATTCAAAAATATTGAATTTAGCTATGACATCCTCGCTAAGCGATTGAGAGAATTAGCATTTTTAAATACGAGCATCAGAATATATTTAAAAGATGACAGAACAGATAGAAACGACCATTTTGAATATCATGGCGGGCTCAAGGGATTTGTTGAAGATTTAAACCAGAATAAAACCATTATTCATCCTAAAATCTTCTATTTTTCCGCTGAAAAAGACCATGTAATCGTGGAAGTAGCGTTGCAATGGAATGATACTTACCAGGAAAAAGTATTTTGCTATACGAATAATATCCCTCAACGTGATGGCGGTACGCATGTGGCAGGCTTTCGCGGTGCGATGACACGTGTGATGAATAGTTATATTGAGAAGGAAGGTTATTCCAAGAAGGAAAAAGTGGCTACTAGCGGCGAAGATTTACGCGAAGGGTTAACTGCCGTGTTATCCGTTAAAATGCCTAACCCAAAGTTTTCCTCCCAAACCAAAGATAAGCTGGTCTCCTCTGAGGTCAAAGCCGTTGTTGAATCCTTAGTTAATGAAAAATTACAAGATTTTTTGATGGAAAACCCGCAGGATGCAAAAAGTATTGTATCAAAAATTATCGATGCAGCACGCGCGCGTGAAGCAGCGCGTAAAGCTAGAGAATTAACCCGGCGTAAAACGGCGCTCGATGTCGCAGGACTTCCCGGGAAACTCGCTGACTGCCAGGAAGAAGAACCGGGCAAATCCGAATTATTTATCGTGGAAGGGGATTCAGCAGGTGGTTCCGCAAAACAAGCGAGAGATCGCAAGACCCAGGCTGTTTTACCATTAAAAGGTAAGATCCTTAATGTTGAGAAAGCACGTTTCGATAAAATGCTTTCATCCGCTGAAGTCGCAACACTGATTACGGCATTGGGTTGCGGTATTGGACGTGATGAATATAATCCGGAGAAAGTTCGTTACCATAGCATCGTTATCATGACAGACGCTGACGTTGACGGATCGCACATTCGAACCCTCTTGCTCACCTTTTTCTATCGCCAAATGCCTGAATTAATTGAAAAAGGATATATTTATATTGCGCAACCACCCTTATTTAAATTGAAGAAGAACAAGAAAGAAACGTATGTAAAAGATGAAAAAGCCCTAGATGAGTTTTTGATTGAGACCGCACTGGAAGGCGCCGCTTTTCACCCAGATAGTCGTGAAACCTTGACCGGTGATTCCCTGCAAGCATTGGTCAACGAGTATCATTCAATGAGAGATATTATTGGCCGTCTTTCCAAGCGCTATCCGGCAAACTTGTTAGAAATATTAATGTATATACCAGAAGTCGGTGAAGAACAATTCAGCCAACGTGACGTCATGGCAAAACTCTCGCAAGAAATTGAAGAAAAATTGAATAAAGGCATGTTGGCCTCGGCCAACTATATTATTCAATTAGTGCATGATGATGAGCGCCATTGGTGGCTACCAGAGCTCTCCATCACGAACCACGGTGTTACAACTAAGCTTATGATTAATAAAGATTTCTTTATGTCATCGGATTATCGCAAATTGGCAGCCTTTGGTGCAAGTCTGACAAAGCTTGTAAAATCAGGGGCTTACGTGACACGCGATGATAAGACCGTAGAGGTGAATTCATTTGAAGAGGTGATGGCCTGGTTGATGGCTGAAGCGAAAAAAGGCCAGATGATTCAACGTTATAAAGGATTAGGTGAGATGAACCCCGAGCAGCTTTGGGAAACCACGATGGATCCGGAAAGACGTATCTTGCTCCAGGTGAGGGTTGAGGATGCGGTAGCTGCTGATAAAATATTTACCACTTTGATGGGCGATGAAGTTGAACCACGCCGTCAATTTATTGAGACAAATGCGCTTGATGTTATTAACCTTGATGTTTAAGCAGCGTTGCCCGTTCATGCACGAGGGCGTTTTTTGCGAGAGTGGTTATGGAACCGTGTCATGCCAGCGTGCTTTTAGCTGGCATCCAGAATGAACCTGAGAAAAGCCTGGATGCCAGCTAAAAGCACGCTGGCATGACACAGTTTGATGAATGTTCTCTTTTTTGCTCGAAGGATCTCCCAGTGTTTATATTGAGATCCTTCGCTACACTCAGGATGACAACAAGGTGTGCGCACGCCAGCGTGATAGGGACATATTCTGAGGATATATGGTAAAATGATAGGATAGGGTCAATGGGGTCATTATGGCAGAGGTTACCTCACCAGCAGGGAGCGAAGAAAAGCAACAAGCGTTGCTTGACCTGTATGCTGCTGCAACGAGAACAAAAGTCATTAGCAGTTCCTCAGATATCGATTCCAAAGATAAAGCCATGGAGGAAATGCTTCCTTGGTGCAAGGACCAAGGAAATATTATTGTCCTCCGAAGCGCGGCCATTTTATCTTCCGACCCAACGTCCCGTACCGTTCAAAATTGTAAATCCCTTTTACTGAGCAAAGGTGTGCATCCCGGTAAAGTGTATGCAGCCACAGAAGCGCTGATTAGCATTTTGCTCGCGAGCGGCCAAGAAGAAGAGGAAGGGAAAAAGCAAAAGGGTGAAACGAAAGTTTCATTCAGCGATCAACAACGTCATTTGCGTGAACTCGTATTTGAAGCAGTTAGACAAAATGTCAGTGATATTCATATTCAAGTGAGAGAAACCTATACCAAAATTCGTATGCGCCAGCATGGTGAATTACGTATTTATGCAGAATGGTCTGAAAAATTAGGGCGAGAAATCGCATCCGTTGCATTCAATAAAGAAACAGATCACGCTACTTCACATTTTAATCCACTCGTGCCGCAAGATGCGTCTATGCCGTTAAAAATGCAGGGCAAAGATATTCGTTTACGTTTAGCGAGTGTGCCTGCCCATGGCGGATTTGATATGGTCATGCGTATTCTCGCAACAGGCGAAGAACGCAATGTTACCTTGGAAGTACTGGGTTATACAAAAGAGCAAATCAATATTATCAAAACAGCGATGAAGCTACCTTTCGGTGCGATTATTGTCGCAGGTCCCACGGGTTCTGGTAAAACAACGACACTCGCCAGTTGCATGGAGATGGTAGAAGAAACCGCAAAACTTTATTCGATTGAAGATCCCGTTGAAAAAGTAGTTGAAGCGGCAACTCAAGTTCCTGTCAACACCGAAAAAGAAGATCGTAGTTTTGCAAGCATGGGACGCGCCGCGTTACGTATGGATCCTGACGTTATTATCCTCGGTGAAATGCGTGATGAAGATACGGCGCATGTCATGGTGCGCGCTTCTATCACGGGTCATTTGGTCTTGACCACATTACATACGAATCGTGCAACCGCGATTGTGACACGATTGGTTGATATGGGTATCTCACCGGTTCTTTTAAGTGATAGTAGTGTGTTACGTTGTCTGATGTGTCAACGACTCATCGCAAAAGTATGTCCAGGTTGCTCTATTCCATTACGCAATTCACCAAAACATAAACCTTATATCGCTGACTGGGAAGCGGTGCTCGGTAAAGATGTATTAGATAATGCAAAAGCACGCGGTAATGGTTGTAATCAATGTCATCGTACCGGCGTGGGCGGACGTATGGTGGTTGCTGAAGTGATTTGGGTTGATGAAGAAGGCAGGCAATTTATCCAAAAATGCGATACGCTAGGATGGGAAAAATATCTTAAAGAAAATGGTTGGGCAGATTTTCGTGATCGTGCGATTGATTTAATTAAATCGGGTATATGCGATCCGTTTGATGCGGAAAAAGTGGTTGGTCCGATTAATCCGGCAACTCAATCTAGAGTTTACAAATACACACAAGAGTAAGGCGCGTTGATATGGATCTGTCAATTGAAGGTTTAAGAGGATTATCTGAAAAAGTTTTATTTGCATTAAAACGTTGGCAATTTGGCAATAAAAAGCAACTCGCTTTTCTCGAAGATTTATATCTCTTAATTAATGATGGTATTCCCGCAAATCGCGCGATTGAAATGATGAGTCAAGTGTCAAAAGGGATTGGTCGCGATGTTGCGCAATCACTCGCTGATAAAATTGCACAAGGTCAACCGCTCGCTGAAGGGATGAAAGTGTGGTTTTCCCTGAATGTGGTTGAAATTATACGCGTAGGGGAGGCAGGCGGTGCGTTGGGTCAAACGATGAAATCCGCTATTAATATGCTTTCGCAGCAAGGCGCTTCTTATGGTGCATTCATTGGTGCCGTTTCTTATCCTTTAGTTGTCATTCTGATCGGTTGTATCATGACAATCTATCTCAATAATTCGGTGTTCGAACAATTTCGTTTAATTAAACCGATAGCTGAATGGCCTGAATCAGGGCAACGTCTAGTGGCTATCGCGAGTTTTATTCAAAACTGGTGGTGGACGGTGGTTCTCGTCTTTATTGGTATTGTTCTTGGGTTACGTTGGTCAATGGCAAATTATGTTGGTGAGTTAAGGCCCGCGTTAGACAACTTGCCTCCTTTCTCATTTTATAGGCAATTAGTCGCAGCACGATTATTAGAAACACTCGGTTTGTTAGTTGCAAATGGCGTTGTCTTTAAATCGGCGATTAAAGTCATGCAATACCAGGCTAATCCTTACCTTGGTTCACATCTTTCGATGATGGAACATCTCTTGGCGATGGGTAAAACCAATATTGCCGATGTACTTGATACGGGACTGGTTACCGAACCTGATTTAATGCGTTTGCGCGTCATGGCGGAAGTAAAAGGTTTTGAACATGGATTGATTCGCATGGGGATTCGAGGAACGGAACAAGTGACCGCAACACTTAAAACCCTATCCAAAATCATTGGCGGTATTTTTCTGTCAATTGGTGGTATATTGATTATCATGATTATCCAAGGTGTTTATCTCACAGGGATGGCGATGGGCGCTGCCTAACAGCTGGGAAAATGCGCGTGATTTCAGTCAACTACCGTAATAGCAAAGGTTTATCATTACTCGAGATGATATTAGTCATTGGTATCATGGCGAGTATTTTATTGTTGAGCATTAGACAATATCAATCGTATCGTTTAGATAGCGATATGCGTCAACTTGAATATAATGTGGATGCGTTATTTCAAGCGATGGGGAAATATTATCGTGCCAATTGTTATGGGACGACGGTCCCAGGCGCAGATCCTGCCGGCACGCTGCAGCCCGGTGCATTACATCCAAACAATAATCCGAGCGATCCCTTTCCAATCAATATACAAACAGATTTACGTGATAACGGATTTTTAACAGAGAATTATCCGATCAGCCCGCTTTTAGATGAAACAGGGCCTGGTAATGGTTACGTCGTCCAATTTAATCGACACACGCAGCCAAGAACGCTGTGTATCGATCCGCCAATTTGCTCTTCAACGAGGACTATTGGCACCATTGTGTTTTGGACAGCGCAAGTTGCTGTATTGTTGCGTGACCCAACGCTTGCACAAGACTATTTACAAGTATTACGCGGTCATTGTTTATCTAGTTTTGCAGGCGGTACCGTAACACCTTGCCCGGGCGTCGGCGATTACATTGTATGGGAACGTATGCCGTCATTCGCCTCCCCCGCCTCAACCTCATCTTATTGGTCGATGAATCCCATTCTCGATCGCTTTAATCAATTGTATACTACCTATCCTATTACGTATTTGCTTGATACAGCGGGACAAACACCAAGCGGGCCGCAATATTATTTATGCGGTAGTTGATCATGGAGTGCGATGCACATGCGAAGACATAAGCTAAGTGGTTTTACCTTAATTGAAATGTTATTAGTGCTTGTCATCATCAGCACCATTATTGTGTTAGGCGTTGGCTATTTGCAGCAAAGGGTCGTTGCTGAAAAAATAGATAGAACAGGTTTGCATATGCAGCAAATCTTAAATGCGGGACTTGCTTATTATGTCACGAATGGCAGTTGGCCGCCGGATTTGGATACATTGCGCGGTACTTATCTGCCACCGCTGACAGTGAATTTTACCAATGGTTGGGGACAACCGTTTGCAGTGGTTAGTACAAACACAAATTTTTATGTTTACACAGCGGTCATTGCTGATACGCCAGCAACCGCAAGCGCGCAAGCGCAAATACTCGCGGGTAAGGTGCCGCTTTCTTATGTAACAGAAGATATTAGCAATACGCCGCCTGCTCAAGTCAATTGCACTGGAACGACTTGTTACACTGTTGCGAGCGTAAATCTTCCAGGTGAAAATTTAAATAATGCAAATGCCGTTCATTTTGCCGGATTATATCATCACGGCGGTTGCATCCCTCGACCAACCTGCCCAGTAGCAACGATGATACCACAGGTGATGGTGGTGCCAGTTTCAGTGAGTGGTTTGAACGATCCAAATACCACCAATACCTATCCCATCACGAGTTTTACAGGGTATGCAACAGGGCCTCTAGCCAATCCTCCCGCTTGTACTGGGGGTACTGCCGTTGCGTGTAATCCACAAAATGCGCAGGGCGAATTATATTGGCGTGCTTGTATACAAGTTATTACGGAGCGCGGAGAGATTACTTCTAGTAATACCTCAAGTTGGGGGGAGTACGTTACACTCATGGCGATAACGCGTTGTGCAGTTAGTAATGAACCTTCTG
>Ga0155585_1011_pt1 | contig 51100 bp, 53 predicted proteins | sample RifCSPhighO2_12_FD_107242 | JGI IMG/M metagenome (GOLD analysis project Ga0155585, IMG submission 107242) | Gammaproteobacteria bacterium RIFCSPHIGHO2_12_FULL_43_28 | reverse complement strand
ATCACTTTCATTGCCATCCTTTAATGAATTTTGGCAGCGTGATCATGATGCAGAAATCAAGCTGCAAGTACTAAACGCATTACAATTAGCGCGTGAGGCAGCACAAATAAATTCAACAAGCGTTGCCGTTTGCAAATCAACTGATTTGATTCATTGCGGTGGTCAATGGAGAGAAGGGGTATTAATATTTGTAAATGCAGCAGAAGATGGTGTGTTAAATAATAAAAATCAATTAATCGCTGCGATAGCTTTTCCAAAAGCAACTGGCCAACTGTTGTGGCGTGCTTTCCCTTTTTATCGTGATTATTTATTGTTTTCAGCAATAGATACGAGCAACGTGAATAACGGCACCTTTTGGTATTGTCGACAGCAAGCAACAACGCCGCGCTTTGCAATTATAGTCAATCAATCCTATCGTGCTCGTGTTGAATATCCGGATAAAAATGGGGTTATTTTAGATGGTCGCGGAAAGGCTTTAGTGTGTTAACGCGTTTGGCTTGTCATGCCAGCATGCTTTTAGCAGCTTCACTTCTGTAACGTTCACCAACACTCATCCACACCACCAACGCCCGTTACACTTTTTCTACCCACGGAATCTAAACTCAATTGCCCGCATCGCGTATCACGCAGAGCTTGTTCATTGATCGGCATTGCAAGTAACAAATACTCGCTATCATCCGCTGTTTTAATCATGAGTTGATAATTATTTTTTGCGACGTACTCAGGTATTTTTAATGCTTGCAGCGTCGCATTTTTATACGTTAAATGCGTTAACTGATATTCTTCCATGGCAACCGAAAGTTTAACCAGCATATTGGCGGCTTCTAACCGCTTTGCACTGACGATGTGCTGTGTGTATCGGGGAATAGCAAAAACACTGATAATGCTAATCAGGAAAAGTGTGATGAGTAATTCAATGAGATGAAAACCATTTAATCGCCGCATGGCAGCAGCCGCTTACTCGCATAATAGCCGCAGCCCATGAATGCATGCGCTTTACCGCATAAAATGCCGAGTGGAAATTGTTCGCGCAAATTTAAGTACGCAGGGGAAGCGTGAATGCCGCGGAAAAAATCCGGGTGCGAGAAGACTTCAGGGTGGTTTAAGACAACACCGCCTGAAAGCCAAATACCACCATCCGGCATAAAACTTAATTGGACCGTACCCACTAATAAACCTGTGTACCACGCAAACGCGGCAAGGGTTTCATTCGCTTTGCCATCACGGACTAAATCACCAATTTCTTCGGCGGTCTTATGTTTAGCGCCGCGATCAAAAAAAGCATGCATGCGTGCCATGCCTTGATTAGCGAGTAATTTTTCGAATGTGAGTGCTTCATTTTCAGCGAGCAGGGCTTCACTGCGAAAAAAGTGCATCAATGCTTGATGACGTTTTACAAATACGTCCTCAGTCAGCGGCGGTGTGATAACACCAATATGACCCATTTCATTGGTGCCTAACCAAAAATTACCATCTTCCAATAATATCCCATCTTTTAAGCCTATGCCTGTTCCTATGCCAAGGGCGACACGACGTCCCTCTGGATTAATAGCTGCTTGATTTAGTCGATGAACATGTTGCGGATCATCAATATACGGCGTAAACGTGCCGCAAACAATGGGTGAATAATCATGCAAAATAGCAAACGGCGGCCAATGCTGCTCTTTTGCAAGGCGCGCAAAATCCATTCTGTAGGGATAACCTTCTTCTAATTCAACGACGCCATTTTTATATTGTCCCGCGGCGCCTATGCAAATGGCATCGGCAGCACTTAGTGTCAATTCTAATGCAGTTTCAAGCGTGCTTACTAATGCATCGAGTGATTCACAGGAACGAATTTTGACATTGATATGACGCTTACACGTTAATGCTTTGGTTTCCGTGTGATAATCCAACAGCGCAGCAGCACATTTTGTTGCGCCTAAATCCCATGCGATGATTGTTTTGATAGTCATGCCATTAACCTGAATATGTTTTTGCAGCGATCTTATCGGGTATTGCGGGCTGACCAATTTCTCTTAACGGTAAGCCGCGTCGAATATTATCTTCAATTGTTTCGAGTGAAACCCCTTTTGTTTCGGGTATTTTGAAATAACAAAAAATAAAGGCGATGACGCACATAACGGCATAAACCAGAAAAGTATTCGTTGGTTCCAATGCATTTAATAGCGTGAGAAAAGTAGAAGAGACAATAAAATTCCAAAACCAACAACTAAAAACAGCAATACTCATTGCCGTGCCGCGTACGGATAAGGGGAAAATTTCTGAAATAAGCAGCCACAACATCGCACCCAGGCTGAATGCAAACGAAATGACGTAAGTAAACGTACTAACCACAGCAATGCCGCGTAAATAGCTGGTGTGACTATCGGCTTGAAAAGCAAGACTTAAGGACAATAAGCTAAGACACATGCCGACTAAGCCAACCAAGAGCAGTGTGCGCCTGCCTAATTTATCGAGATACAGCACCGCAAAGATAGTTGCAATCACATTTACCACACCAATACCAGCCGTCGCTAAAATAGCACTTCTACTATCTTGAAAACCGGCGAGTTGAAAAATGGTGGGAGCGTAGTAAATGATGGTATTAATGCCGGTGACTTGTTGTAGAAAACCTAGCATCATGCCTAAGAATAAAACGGGCCGAATGGTGGCTGAAAAAACTTCTTTTAAGCCCGCTTCGCGCACCGATAATCCATTTTCAATGGCGTTTAATTCATGCGCGACGTTATGTTTTCCGCGTAAGCGGCGCAAGATCTTTCGTGCTTCTTCATGACGTTTTTGTTTGATGAGCCAGCGCGGGCTTTCAGGCAAAAAGATCATTCCAATGGCCAGGAATACCGCCGGAATTAACCCGATCGCAAACATCAGCCGCCATGAGCCTTGCGTGTTGGTAAATGCATAATTAATGAAATAAGAGCACATGATGCCGATGGTAATGGCAAGTTGGTTGAGGGACACCAGCCCGCCGCGCAGTTCTAGTGGGGCAACTTCGGCAATATAAAGCGGTGCCGTGTATGAGCCAATACCAATTGCAACGCCTATGCAAAGTCGGCCAATAAGGATGGCAAGGACCGTGGGCGCAAGCGAGGCTATCAGGGTGCCAAGAATGAACAAAGTTGAGATCAGTAGGATGACACGGCGACGTCCGTAGAGATCGGTGAGCCGGCCACTCAATAGAGAGCCCGCCATCGCACCAAGCAAGACGCTGCTGACAATTAACTCTTTCATCACCGTGCTGAGCGTAAAACCTTGTTCAATAAAGAGTAGCGCGCCCGAGATGATCCCGGTATCAAACCCAAATAATAACCCTGCCAGTGCTGCGATGGCGCAGACGAGATAAACAGCCATGAGATTCTCTGATTCCATATCAAAAGTGGCCTATGTTATACTCCACGACTTTCTAAATACAAGAAAAAGGAGAAGATGATGGGCTTTTGTTCAATGTTTTTTAATGAAACAAGTGAGAGCAGGTTTGTGTGTGAGCTTACCACTGGCATCCTGACAAAGGTATTTGACCGTAGTGATGAAGCTGTTAATTACTATGTTGATAAAGCTCTGCTTTTGCTTTTAGCGGCTGGGATTGCTGGTGGTGCCTATGTGTATCAAAACCGCGATCATTATAGTAATAAGGCCAGTCATTATAGGGATAAGGTTGGCGGTATCTTTCGAAATGCTTTGGGTTATACTGACAAGAACGCTCCAGGGCCAGAGAGTCAAACACCGAATATGAAAAAAAACTAGCAAAGCCCGGATAGAGCGTAAGCGAAATCCGGGTTAGCCAGTAGCCCGGATAGAGCGTCAGCGAAATCCGGGTTCGTTATTTGTAAACTGTTATTTAAGCCTAAGCGCCATCGTCGCCAACCTTTTACCCACTGCCAAACACAAACGTTGTTCTTCCTCGGTGATCGGGTTCTTACTATTTATTCCTGCCACATGCGTTGGACCGTATGGGGTGCCGCCAGTCGTGGTCGTATTCAGGTCAGGTTCTGTGTAAGGCAAGCCCAGCATGACAAACCCCAAATGGAATAAAGGCAGCATCATGCTAAGTAAGGTGGTTTCTTGACCGCCATGCAGGCTCGCAGTCGAGCTAAAGACGGCGGCGGGTTTATTGACCAGTTGACCAGACAGCCACAAACCGCTCGCTTGATCGATAAAATATTTCATCGGGGCCGCCATATTGCCAAAGCGCGTGGGGCTGCCTAATGCAAGGCCGGCGCAATTTTTTAAATCATCCAGTGTCACATACAGTGCGCCACTTTCTGGAATGACGGGCTCTGTTGCTTCGGTTGTCGGTGAAACGGCTGGTACGGTGCGAATGCGCGCTTCTATCCCATCGACAGATTCAATTCCGCGCGCAATGTATTGCGCCATTTGTTTGACGGAGCCATAACGGCTGTAATAGAGAACAAGAACATAGGGCATAGCGGTTTCCTTTAAGTAACGTTGGAGACAACCCATTCCATGGCGCGCTCGGGCAATAAACGTTGCAAGACCGCCATTAAATGCGCTGGCCAACCGACGAAATAATGGATTTTGGGATGTTTGCTTTCAAGGGCGTGAATGAGTTTTTTGACGACCGCTTCCGGTTTGCATGCTAGCTTATTGCCATTTTTTGGGGTTTTTAAATAAGCTTCTTTCATGTTGAGATAAGCGTCAGTGTAATGCCCGCTATTTTCTCTTTGGGCGATGGTTGCCTGAAAATTTGTATAGGCATTTTGCCTGATGTTTGTCGCAATCGGCCCTGGATTAATAAGTGAAACGTGAAGGTTAGTGCCGCGCAATTCCTGCCGCAAGGTACGGCTGTAGGCTTCCAAGGCAAACTTCGAGGCATTGTAAGCGCCGTAATAGGGCACGGTCATCACACCCAAAATCGAACTATTTTGGATAAGGCGGCCATGACCTTGTTTTAGCATGACGTCGAGCGCTAATCGGGTCAATTCCATCGCGCCAAAGGTATTGGTTTCAAATTGCGCTTTCACAATATCGAGGGTCAAATCTAAAATGCCGCCGACTTGCATGTAGGCTGCGTTATTGAAAAGGGCGTCCAGTTGGCCACCGGTCGCGGTGAGGACGGTGTCAAAGGCTTCGTGTATCGATTGGGGGTCGCTGACATCAAGCTGAAGGCTTTCAAAGCCTTCTTGCTGTAACCGCTTCACATCAACGGGGTTTCTTGCGCTTGCAAACACGCGATAGCCGCGCTTTTTTAATATGCCGGCGGCGCAGTAACCAATGCCGCTTGCGCAGCCGGTGATGAGAATCGATTGTTTGATCATGGGGGTGTCCTTGCAGCGATTAGCCTGGCGTTTTCCATGGTATCTTATTAGAATACTAGCGTTTTGATAAGCATTTCTTCCAAGAAAGACAGGGGTGTGTGTTATGCCAATTTATGAATACGTCTGTAAAGCTTGCGGTCAAGCGCATGAAGCTTTGCAAAAATTTTCGGATGAGCCATTAATGGATTGTCCGGCATGCCATCAATCCACCTTGCAAAAGATAGTGTCTGCGTCCGGCTTTCAGTTAAAAGGCTCAGGCTGGTATGTGACTGATTATCGGGGTAAAGATAAATCAGCCCAGTCTGCTGATGGCGCGACATCAAGTGATGCCACCAATTCAAGCGATACGACGGCGTCTTCATGATTAAATACTTAAGAACACGCTTTATTTCAGGGCTTTTGGTGTGGCTGCCTATTTGGGTCACGTTACTTGTGATTAAGTTTTTAGTCGATTTACTCAGCAAATCGCTTTTATTGCTCCCGCCAAGATATCAGCCAGACATTGTTCTCGGCGTTCATGTGCCAGGCATAGGCGTTGTCATTACCTTGCTCGTTATTTTATTGACCGGCATGTTAGCCGCTAATTTTATTGGTAAGCACTTGCTTGATTTTAGTGATTCGCTGATGGCGCGCATCCCCGTCGTGAGAACGATTTATCTCGGCGTTAAGCAGGTGATGCAAACGCTGTTTACGCCGGGCGGTCAGTCATTTCGCAAAGTGTTGTTGGTACAATATCCACACGAAGGCATGTGGAGCCTTGCTTTTCAAACCGGTGAAACCAGTAAAGAACTCGCCATGATGCTGGGTAAAGAAAAAATGGTCAGCTTTTTTATTCCAACAACACCTAATCCAACCTCAGGCTTTTTAATGATGGCGCCAAAGAGTGACGTCGTAGAGCTCGATATGAGTGTCGATCAGGCATTAAAATTCGTTATTTCATTGGGTGTGGTGCAACCAATTATTAATACCAAATTCAAACAACCCAAAGCGTAAGTGACAATCAAAGGTAAAGCATATGCGTAGTCATTATTGCGGTCACGTGACCGCCGATTTATTAGATAAAGAAGTAACCCTGGCAGGCTGGGTACATCGTCGCCGTGATCACGGGGGTGTGATTTTTATTGATTTGCGCGATCGCGAAGGGATTGTTCAAGTCGTGGTTGCACCGGAAAATGCCGCACTTTTTGCGAGTGCAGAATCAATGCGTAGTGAATTTGTCGTGCAAGTCACAGGAATGGTGAGACGCCGTCCGCAAGGAACCGTCAATTCAAACTTGCGTACTGGTGACATTGAAGTCGCCGCAAACTCGTTAACGATATTAAATCGTTCACAACCGCTGCCATTCCCCATTGATGAATACCATGAAGTCGGCGAAGAAACGCGTTTGCATTACCGCTATCTCGATATTCGCCGTCCTGAAATGTTGGAACGCTTAAAGTTTCGCTCAAGCATCGTGCGTTACATGCGCCGTTATTTAGATGAGCGTGGTTTTATTGATGTGGAAACGCCGTTTTTAACACGTGCAACGCCGGAAGGTGCGCGCGATTATTTAGTGCCAAGCCGTGTGCATCCCGGCAGTTTTTACGCCTTACCGCAATCACCACAACAATTTAAACAATTACTAATGATGTCAGGACTTGATCGTTATTACCAAATCGTGCGTTGTTTTCGTGATGAAGATTTGCGCGCAGATCGTCAACCTGAGTTCACGCAGCTTGATATTGAAACATCATTTTTAAATGAAAATGAAATTCAAGCCATCATGGAAGAAATGATGCGCGGTTTATTTTCATCGTTGTTGAATGTGGAATTGCCGACCCCATTCCCCCGCATGACTTATGCAGAAGCAATCAATCGATATGGTTCTGATAAGCCTGATTTACGCATACCCATGGAATTAGTTGACGTTGGCGATTTATTAAAAGACGTGGAATTTAAAGTGTTTGCCGATCCTGCCAATGATCCGCACGGCCGTGTGGCTGCATTACGTGTGCCCGAAGGCGCCTCATTAAGTCGCAAAGAAATTGATGATTACACCAAATTTGTGGGCCAATTTGGTGCGCGTGGGTTGGCTTACATCAAGATCAATGCTGAAGGTAAGGAAGGTTTGCAATCACCGATTTTGAAATTCATCCCAGAAAAAGCTATTGAAGAAATAGTTAAACGCACCAAAGCCAACGTGGGTGATGTTATTTTCTTCGGCGCAGATAAAGCAACGGTGGTGAATGAATCACTGGGCGCATTGCGCAATAAGATGGGCCATGATCGTGGTTTGATACAAGCAGGCTGGCGTATTTTGTGGGTGGTTGATTTCCCCATGTTTGAAAAAGGCGAAGGCCGATTATCAGCTTGCCATCATCCGTTCACCGCACCGCAATGTGATTCAATCGCTGAATTAATGGAAGCACCTGAAACGATGCAGGCACGTGCTTATGATATGGTGTTAAACGGTAGTGAGCTCGGCGGTGGATCGATTCGTATTCACTCATCTGAAATGCAAAAAGCGGTTTTCGGTATCCTAAATATCAATGCAGAAGAAGCGGAAGAAAAATTCGGTCACTTACTGACTGCCATGAAATTAGGTTGCCCGCCGCACGGTGGAATCGCTTTTGGTTTAGATCGTATTGCCATGCTGATGACAGGAGCCGCTTCTATTCGAGAGGTGATTGCTTTCCCCAAAACGCAAACAGCGACTTGCCCACTCATGGATGCACCGGCAACCGTTGAACCGGCGCAGTTGATTGAGCTTGGTATTCGCGTGGTTGCGAAGAAAGAAGAGAAATTGCTTAACTCGTATTGAAGGTGAAACCATGGCCGGACATAGTAAATGGGCGAATATTAAACGCCACAAAGCAAAGCAAGATGCAAAACGCGGTAAATTGTATACCAAACTTATTCGTGAAATTACGGTGGCAGCGAAACTGGGCGGGGGCGATCCTAACGCTAATCCGCGCCTAAGGGCCGCACTTGATAAAGCATTGGAAGCGAATATGACGCGGGACGTCATTGATCGCGCGATTAAGCGTGGTGCTTACGGCATGGAAGGTGAAAATCTGGATGAAGTGCGCTATGAGGGCTATGGTCCGGGTGGTACCGCTGTCATGGTGGATTGCATGACGAATAACCGCAATCGTACCGTTGGTGAAGTGCGTCATATGTTTTCAAAACACGGTGGTAATTTGGGAACAGATGGTTCCGTTGCCTATCTTTTTAAGCAACAAGGCATCATGACGTTTGAGCCGGGCGTTGATGAAGAGCGTTTGATGGAACTTGCCCTCGATGCGGGTGCCGATGATTTCATTATCAACAGTGATAAAAGTGTTGATGTGCTGACCTCACCCGAGCAATTTATGCCGGTGAAAGAGATGCTCGCGAGATCCGGTTTTCAGCCAGCGCAAGCTGAAGTGACCATGTCGGCAGATATTCAGGTGGAAGTGACTGATCAGGAAACCGCTGAAAAAATCATGACGCTTATCGATGCACTGGAAGATTTGGATGACGTGCAAGCTGTCTATTCAAACGTAGAGATTGCGGATGAATTATTGGGTAAGATAGCTTAGGCATTGGTTGAGAGGGTGTTTATGAAACTGTGTCATGCCAGCGAAAGCTGGCATCCAGGCTTTTCTCAGGTTCATTCTGGATGCCAGCTAAAAGCACGCTGGCATGACACAGTTTGACGAATGTTCTCTTGGTTGACGTTGTGTTTGCTGTCTAAATTTTTGTCATACCGGCGTGTTTGGTAGGATGCCGGCTTTCGCTAGCATGACAAGATACTGTCATATCCAACAAGGAAACCACATGACGACCATCATAGGAATTGACCCAGGCTCCTGTCGTACCGGATACGGCATCATTCGTCTTGAAGGAAACAGGCATATTCATGTCGCGAGTGGACATCTTGATGTGTCTCATTATGCGCTCTCTGAAAAATTGCGGCGTATTTTTTTGGGATTAAACGATCTCATCCATACCTATGGTCCCGAAGAAGCGGCCATTGAGCAAGTTTTTATGCATGCTAATCCCAATTCCGCCTTAAAATTAGGTCAGGCACGGGGTGCAGCTATTGTTGCGCTCGATATGCCAGTGGCTGAATACTCGGCACGCCAAGTCAAAAAATCAGTGGTGGGCCATGGTGCTGCGAAGAAAGAGCAGGTTCAATTCATGGTCACTCGCCTATTAAATTTAACGAAAGCATTACAAGCAGATGCAGCAGATGCGCTTGCAATCGCGCTCTGCCACGCACAGGCACGAAATTTGAATAAGTTACTTCGGGGTCATCGCTCATGATAGGACAAGTACGCGGTATCATTTTAGAAAAACTTCCGCCGCAATTACTGGTTGATGTGCAAGGGGTTGGTTATGAAATTGATGCACCCATGAGTACGTTTTACCAGTTGCCAGAGGTGGGCAGTGAAGTCAAACTCTTTACGCATTTGATTATAAGAGAAGATGCGCATGCGCTTTATGGTTTTTATACGCGCGATGAGCGGCTCTTATTTCGCGCGCTGCTTAAAGTAAATGGTGTCGGTCCAAGGCTCGCCCTCACCATTTTATCAAGCATCGCCGCAGATGAATTTGTGCGCTGTGTCTTAAATAATGATACTGCGAGTTTGGTTCGCTTGCCTGGCATTGGCAAGAAAACGGCCGAGCGATTAGTCATTGAAATGCGCGATAAATTATCGTCTTGGCAACAAGTTGAGAAAAATAGTGATTCAACCATCCAGGTAAAAGTAAGCGGTACCCGTCATCAATCCCTACAAGATGCCATCTCAGCCCTGATTTCACTTGGCTATAAGCAGCAGGAAGCAAGTCGTACCGTTGCCAGAATAGATGATGGCGCGGCAGCCAGCGAAGAGTTGATTCGCCGTGCATTAAGGGAGATGATGTGAACATGCAAACTGACCGAATGATGACTCCTCACCAACTGGAAAATGATCCGGTTGACCGCGCGCTACGACCGAAACGGTTGCAAGATTACACCGGTCAACAAGCCGTGCGTGAACAAATGGATATTTTTATCCAGGCGGCGAAGGCGCGCGGCGAAGCGCTTGACCATGTATTGATATTTGGCCCGCCGGGACTCGGTAAAACAACGCTCGCTAATATTATCGCTAATGAATTGGGGGTCAGTTTAAAGCAAACCTCAGGGCCCGTGCTGGAGCGGCCGGGCGATGTCGCCGCCCTATTAACAAATTTACAGGAAGGCGATGTGCTATTCATTGATGAAATTCATCGCTTAAGCCCCGTGGTGGAAGAAGTGCTTTATCCAGCGATGGAAGATTATCAAATCGATATTATGATCGGTGAAGGCCCTGCTGCTCGTTCAATCAAATTAGATATTCCCTCTTTCACCCTGGTTGGCGCCACGACGCGTGCGGGTCTTTTGACGTCGCCGTTGCGTGATCGTTTTGGTATTGTGGCGCGGCTTGAATTTTACCAAACCGTGGATTTGACTCAAATTGTGCAGCGCTCGGCTGACATTCTCAAGGTAGCTATCGATAAAAATGGCGCAGAAGAGGTCGCCAGACGTTCGCGCGGCACACCTCGTGTTGCGAATCGTTTATTACGGCGCGTACGCGATTATGCCGATATCAAAGCAGGCGGCCAGGTGACGCTATCCGTGGTAAGTGCGGCACTTCATTTTCTGCGTGTCGATAATCAAGGCTTTGATGTCATGGATCAAAAACTGTTGCTCGCATTGATTGAAAAATTTGATGGCGGTCCGGTGGGGCTTGATAGCTTGGCAGCGTTCATCAATGAAGAAAAGGGAACGATTGAAGATGTTATCGAACCTTTTTTAATTCAGCAAGGTTTTATGCTGCGCACACCGCGGGGACGGGTGGCGACAAGGCATGCGTATTCGCACTTTGGTTTACACGTCCCGGAAAAATTTATCATCGAGCAACCGCTTAATTTAGTGAATGATGTATGACAAAAACGGGGGCCGCCGTGCGTTACCTAAGCTCGAACTATTTGAGACAATTCGGAGAATGTTGCTATGACGTTTAATTACGATATGACTTTGTTGAGTTATTTTATCCAGGCAGGCTTGGTAGTAAAAGCAGTGATGTTGCTTTTGGCCGTCGCTTCCGTTTTTTCCTGGACCTATATTCTGCAGCAATTTTTTTATTTAAGATCAGTGGTCCACTCGGCTAAAGGGTTTGAGAAAGCATTTTGGTCTGGCACGGAACCGGCAAAATTATATGCCGCTGCCGATAGAGAAGAAAATGGTATTGCCGGGATGGAAGCGATTTTTCATGCGGGCTATAAAGAATATTTATTAATTAGTAAAGAACCAAACACGAATACCGAACAAGTGATTGAGAATACGCAGCGCGCAATGCGGGTTCAGCAAATGCGTGAGCAAAATAAATTAGAACAAAACCTGGCATTTCTTGCCATTGTGGGTTCAACCAGTCCTTATGTTGGTTTATTTGGAACGGTTTGGGGGATCATGCAAGCATTTCGTGCCTTAGCCAATGTTCAGCAAGCAACGATTTCAATGGTGGCACCAGGTATTGCTGAGGCACTGATTGCAACCGCCCTTGGTTTATTTGCGGCAATTCCAGCGGTGATTGCCTATAACCGATTTGTGACAGGTATTGGACGTTTACAAAATCGTTTTGATGCGTTTCAGGAAGAATTTACCAACACCTTAATTCGACAATTACGCAACAACTAAGAGGTGCATCATGGCAAGTATATACGAGCCTGGAAAAAAACGACCGATGGCCGAGATTAACGTCGTCCCGTTTATTGATGTGATGTTGGTATTATTAGTTGTTTTTATGATTACAGCGCCTTTATTGACCCAAGGGGTCAAAGTGGAGTTACCAAAGACGCAAGCAAAAGCATTAACAGAGCAAGAAAAAGAACCGCTGATTGTTACCGTTGATTCAGAAGGTAAATTTTATCTCAATCTTGCTGATAAACCAAATCAAGCCATTACTGCTCGCACACTGAGTTATCTTGTCACGAGCCAATTAGCAAAACAAAGCAGTGAAAATGGGCGTCCTGTTTTAGTGCGCGGAGATAAAAATGCGAATTATGGCAAGGTGATGGAAGCCATGTCTTTGCTGCAGCAAGCAGGGGCAAACAGTGTGGGACTTATTACTCAACCTGCACCGCAAGATAAAAAACTCGCCAAACAATCTTAGAATGAGAGCATTGTCTTGAAGCAGACGAGTGGGCAAAAAAAATATTTTTATCTTTCGTTTTGTACGCACGTGATCGTTTTTGCGTTATTGATGTTAGGATTTGATTATACCGCGCCACTTGCTGTGTTTGAAAACACCGATAAACAGGATGTGATTAGCGCCGTTGTCTTGGGCGATAGCCCAGATAGTAAACTGTTACCGCAATTATCAAAGCCGATAGAAACACCAAAAGAAGAAACAAAATCAGCTGAGATAACGCCAGCAAAACCAAACGAAACGAAAAATGAGCTCATCGCGTTAAAAGCACCTGACGATAAAAAGCAGGCTGAGAAAAAACGTCGCGAAAAATGGGCAGAAAATTTGTTGGCGGACATAGAGCAAGTCAAACAAAAAAAGAAACTAGTGAAACCACAAAAAGTAAAAACGAAATTTGATCAAGCGTTACACGAGCAGGCAGAAAAATCTTTACGAGAACAATTATTAAATGAAGAAATTAAATTGCAAAGTACGGTGAGTCGGCAAACGCAGGGCGAGATTAATAAATATAAGGCGCTCATTTTGCAGGTGATTAGCGAAAAATGGGTGATACCAACCCAGGCAAATAAAAAACTGACATGTGAATTAATGATACGCACCGCACCTGGCGGTGTGGTTTTGGACGTCCAAGTGACCAAAGCAAGCGGTGATCCATCGCTTGATCGTTCGGCACGGGCGGCGGTGTTAAATGCCTCACCGTTACCCGTTCCCAAGGATTCCGCCGCGTTCGATGCGTTTCGGCAGTTTGTGTTAAAAGTGAAACCTGAGAATATTTTAAACGAAAGCAGGGCGGGTTGAGGGATTGCCAGCTACAAAATTTAGCCCGTTCACCCTTCGAGACGGCGCAAAAAACGCGCCTCCTCAGGGCGAACGGGCGAAATTTTTGTCATATACAGAGAAGCCAGCCATTAAGCAGCCATTAAGCAGTCGTCAGCATCGTCATGAACGTATATAATGAAACCATGGACGGTGTGTTTCACGCAGGGAGAGTGTTATCGTGTGGGAGCTTTTTTCGATCATTGGTATTAGTAGCATTGCCTTATTGGTCATACTGATTTACCGCAAGAAACAAACGCAAACCCGACGCTTTACCGATAAAATCCAGTCTAACGAAATAAAGCTTGCTGCAAGTGAAGCAAGCGAATTGCGTTTGCGTGGTGAAATGCAGGTATTAGAAGCGAAACTGCAAGACGCGCTTTTGGATCCCGTGACGGGTTTAAAAGATCGGTCGGTTTTTTTAGAACGATTTCAGCTTGTTCTAAGGGAGAGCGAGCGTTATCAGTTGACTTTGGGTCTTTTAGTGCTTGAGATCGACAATTTTAAGATGATTAATGACGCACTCTCTTATGAAGTGGGTGATCCACTCTTAAAAGAAGTTGCCAGGCGATTAGAAAAATGCATCAGGCAAGTAGACAGCGTGGTGCGTTTTTCGAATGCAACCTTTGCCATCTTGCTTTCCCAATTATCTAAACCGGAAACGGCCGCCGTGGTTGCCGCGCGTATCTTGCAAGCGCTTATCGAACCATTTTACATTAATGGGCAAGAATTATATCTCACTGCCTGTGTTGGAGTAGCCATTTTCCCAGCGGATGGGCAAGATATAAAAGCACTTTTTATGGCGGCAGATCAAGCACTACAACTTGCAAAAGAAAAAGGTAAACACAGTTATCAGTTTAGTCAGGAAAAAATACATCAAGATAGTAAACGTGAATTAGCGCTGCACACAGCAATCAATCGCGATTCGCTTTATCAGGAACTGGTTACGTTTTATCAACCAATCATCGATGTGACAAAAGGAACTATCGTTTGCATGGATGCCAAATTGTGTTGGCAGCATCCTGAATTGGGTTTGATAGATGCAGAAGCATTTTCAAGTTACGCTGCAAAGCAAGGTAAAGCGAATCAGTTAACGGAATGGCTATTGAAAAATGCGTGTGGCCAATTTAATCGTTGGCACACAGCGGGATTTGCGCCCGCATTCTTAGGGATCCCAGTGTCTGTACGGCAAATTGAAAATATATCCTTCATTTATCGTCTTTCACAAATCTTGCAAGAACTTCCGTTTAAGCCCGAAAATCTTTTGTTGGAAATCAAGGGAGGCGATGCGTTGCCTTCACGTGAGATATTAGAAAAATCATTTAATATGCTGAATTATATGGGCGTTAAACTGTTAATCGAAAATGTTGGCGTTGGCCCTTTTTCATTTGCAGAACTTAAACTGCTGACGGTACATTATTTGCGACTTGATTCTCATCTGGTCGATGATATTGATAGTAATCAGCGGACGCTAGCCTTGATGAAAGCGCTGTTAGTGTTGGCTGATGCAATGTCATTGCAATTAATTGCGCAAGATGTGGAATCTGAAACCCAAAAGAAAATCTTGCAAGACATGAGCTGCTCGCTGATGCAGGGTAAGCTTTTGGGCGCGCCGTTAAAAGAGCAAGAAGTCATCGAAAAGATGATTGTGACAACCCAGTAGCTATTGTAATCTAACGCCTAATGAGAAATGACATAAAGGCGATAGCAGCATGCGCAAATTAATAACCGCGTTACTATGTTTTTTTACGATGAGCATTTCTTGCTCTGCTTTTGCTGTTTTAACCATGGAATTGACCCGTGGCGTAGCAGGTGCCATTCCTATTGCAGTCGTGCCATTTGCAGCGACAGCAACACCACCGCAAGAAGTCGCGACAGTTCTCGCGAGTGATTTGCAAAATAGCGGCCGCTTTAACGTTTACGATAAGCAAAAGCTGACTGTTTTTCCGAGTGAAATCAGTAATGTCTCCTCTGATTATTTTCATCGTCTTGGTGCTGATCACGTCGTTATTGGCAAGGTTGAAGAACTGGGTAATGATCGTTATCAGGTGACTTTCCAGTTACTCGATATGCTGCGCGGCAAGGACGTGGATAAGGTTGTTTTGAAAAAGCAATATACGGTTTTAGGGCGTGAACTACGGCCTCTTGCTCATCATATTAGCGATCTCATCTATGAAAAAATCACCGGCACACGCGGGGTTTTTTCAACTAAAATTGCCTATGTGGTTGTGCAAAGGCGTCCTAACGCGCCAACGCAATATAGCTTGGAAGTCTCCGATCAAGATGGTTATAACCCGCGTACGTTATTGAATTCACCTGAACCTATTATGTCACCCAGCTGGTCACCCGATGGCAAGCAGATCGCTTATGTTTCATTTGAAAGGAAATGGGCAGGCATTTATTTGCACGACGTTGCGAGGGGTACGAGAAGCTTGCTTAGCGAATTCCCCGGCATTAATGGCGCACCGGCCTGGTCACCGGATGGTAAAAAGCTCGCGCTTGTTTTATCAAGAAGCGGCACACCGAATATCTACGTGATGGATATTGCAAGCCGGCAATTAAAACAGCTGACCAATGATTTTTACATCAATACAGAACCTGGTTTTTCACCTGATGGGACATCCCTGGTCTTTACGTCAAACCGCAGCGGCGGCCCACAGATTTATCAATTAAAACTTGCAGGCGGTACTGCGGCTCGATTGTCTTACGATGGTCCTTATAATGCGCGAAGCGCTTTTACTCGCGATGGTGGTCACGTGGCAATGATTCATCGCGTCAATGGGGTGTATAAGATAGCCATCTTGGATCTCGATTCTGGTGTGACACGCGTTCTGACGGGTTCGATGGGAGATAGTGCCTCACCGAGCATTGCGCCGAATGACAGTATGGTGCTTTATGACACCGTGAGCGGTGGCCGAAACGTATTGGGTATGGTTTCATCAGACGGGCGTGTTCAATTGCTGCTGCCAGCACGCAATGGAGATGCGCAAGACCCGGCCTGGTCGCCGTATTTGTCATAGCGCTCTACTTGATAAGTAATCTTATCAGCGTATACTTTTGCGTTACTAATTGTTTTTCCTATTTATTTCAAAGGGGGGAGTATGAGTTTAAAGCCATGGATACGATTTATTTTGATCGGCGGTGTCGCTGCTTCTCTTGTAGCCTGCTCGTCAATGCACAAGAAAACAACGGACGAAAGCACCATCAATGAAGCCAATGCAGCTTACCAAGGCGAGGCACAAGCCTCAGGTATCGGTGATGAATCCTCGTTTGGAGATCGCGCTGACAGTAGTATGCAAAAAGCCTCCGATCGCGTTTATTATTTTGCCTATGATAGCGATGTAATTCGCGCCTCGGATATGCCAGTGATTAATGCCCACGCTAATTATTTGTTGACCCACTCGCGTGCAAAAATTATGCTAGAAGGACACACTGACCCTCGCGGCAGTCGGGAATATAATATTGGTTTAGGCGAACGCCGTGCCAAGGCTGTTTCCCGTTATATGATGTCAAAAGGGGTGAGTCCGACCCAAATTCGCGTCGTGAGTTATGGGGCTGAAAAATTGGCATCCCCAGCGCGAACAGAGGCAGCTTATCAACTTGACCGGCGTGTTGTGCTGGTTTATACGCAACGGTAATGTATGCGACATTTTAAGCAGTTTGTTAAAATGGCTGGTATAACAGCGTTAATAAGCGCTGTTATGCCCGCTTATCTTTATGCTGCACCCGCACCGGTCTATGATGCGGATACCTTGGCTTCTTCATTAGATGCTGATTCAGAGCAACGTGCGGGGGATGTCTCTCTGCCACCAAGAGAGCAAGCAACGGCTGATCCGCAAATGGAAGCATCGGCTGAGATCTCTCCCGAGGCGCCTCAGGATGCGCCAGGCGATATGGCAGCAGAGGCACCAGCCATGGGCTCAAGAGAAATCGAAGCACCAGCGCCCGCCGCCGTTCCTGATTTACCAGATACTGCAGCACTTAGCCCAGAGCAACGTATAAAACGCGTTGAACAGCAAGTGAGTAATTTACAAAATAGCGCGATGAATAACCAGGTAGAGTCATTGCAAGGGGAAATTCAAGCGTTACGCGATCAGGTAGAAAAATTGAATCGCGAATTAACTGAAACTAAGAGCCAACAAAAGAACATGTATTCGGACTTGGATAAGCGCCTTGCGCAAAAGCTGAGTTCTTCCAGAAATGAAACCACAGCAAGCAGCGATGGCATGGAGGCTTCCGCAAAAGCGGCAAAAAAGCTCGCCTCGGCTGCGAAGGACGGAGCGGAACCTGCGCCGTCGATGGTGCCTAACATCGCTGCAGCTAACGCTGGCACGACACAGCCAAATGCGGCCGAAGAACAAGCTATTTACCAATCTGCTTATAAACTGATTAAAGAAAAAAAATATCATGAAGCGGCGAAAGAGTTAGAAAGCATGCTGCAAAAATACCCGACTGGCCAGTTTGCCGCTAATGCGCATTACTGGTTGGGTGAATTGTATGGTCTGATGGATAATCATGATCGTGCAATGAAAGAATTTACCGCTGTTGTTAAATTGTATTCAGACAGCCCCCGTGTTTCTGATGCACAGTTGAAAATTGGGCTGATTTTAGCGTCTCAATCCAAGTGGAAAGATGCAAAAGCAGTCTTCAAGAAAGTCATTAACCGCTATCCAGGAACGGCATCCGCACGATTAGCATCCGAGCAGCTTAAGGAAATCAAGCGAGCAGGAAACTAATAGTGAGTTTATAGTGTGGAACGTCTGCGGATTACCGAAATATTTTTCTCCTTACAAGGCGAGACGCGAACCGTTGGATTGCCGACGGTTTTCATTCGTCTAACGGGTTGCCCTCTGCGATGTCAGTATTGTGATACCGCTTACGCTTTTCAAGGCGGAACTTGGCATGCACTGGATGAAATTCTCGCTGAAGTGAAAAAATATAAAGCGCGTTATGTGACTGTTACTGGTGGTGAACCGCTTGCGCAAAAAGCCTGTATTCCACTCTTAACGCGTTTGTGTGACGAGCATTATGACGTCTCTCTCGAGACTAGCGGTGCGCTGGATGTGTCGCTGGTCGATCCGCGTGTGGTAAAAGTCATTGATATCAAAACCCCTGGTTCTGCTGAAGTAGCGAAAAATCGCTGGGAAAATCTCTCGTTGTTGCTCCCGCAGGATCAACTCAAATTTGTGATTTGTGATCGGGCGGATTACGATTGGGCGAAGCAAGTGTTGGTGGATTATCAATTGCCATCGCGTTGTGAAATTCTCTTCTCCCCCAGTTATCAGCAGATTGACCCCGGAACATTGGCTGATTGGATATTACATGATCAATTACCAGTCCGTTATCAAATTCAATTGCATAAATATTTATGGGGGGATGCAATTGGGCGTTGAAATTTCCCGTAGAATCCGTATCATTAGCGGCTTCTGTTAGTTGTTTCACACATGGGCCGTTAGCTCAGTCGGTAGAGCAGCGGGCTTTTAACCCGTTGGTCCTGCGTTCGAGTCGCAGACGGCCCATTGAATTTCGTCCTGTCCTCCCTCTACTAAATATTTCTTCAGCGGTTGCAGCACGAACCTTACGCGATGGGGGATTCCCAAGAGGGGGAGAGCACAGCGAGGGGGAAGCGAAGCGCGCGATTCTCCCCCTTGGGTGCAAGCAAAAACTTGTTTTTTGCGCAGCATCAAAAGAATCTTATTAAAGCTTGATTTTTCCCGCGAAACCCTCATCTAATAAGTAAGACAACCTGAGGTCAATCGAACGATGAGAATGGATAAATTAACGAATAAGTTTCAAATGGCCTTGGCCGATGCGCAATCCTTAGCACTCGGCAATGATAGCGCATTCATCGAACCCGTCCATGTGATGAAAATATTGCTAGAGCAAGAAGACAGCAGTATTAATACGATTCTTGCGAAAGCGAATGTCAATCTACCCAAATTACGCAGCGATGTTGAAGCTGCCATCAAGCGCCTGCCAAAAATAGAAGGGACGGGCGGTGAGATGCATATTTCGAATGAATTAAACCGAATTTTAAATTTAACCGATAAAATTGCACAAAAACGCAAAGATCAATTTATCTCAAGTGAATTATTTGTACTCGCTGCGGTTGAAGATAACGGTACCTTGGGTGATCTGCTGCGGCAAGCAGGTGCGAACAAGGGTTCGCTCGCTAAAGCCATTGATGCGCTGCGCGGCGGCCAACGGGTTGAAGAACAAAATGCCGAAGAACAACGGAATGCACTGACGAAATATACCATCGATTTAACCGAGGAAGCGCGCAAGGGTAAGCTTGATCCGGTGATTGGACGAGATGCGGAAATTCGCCGCACAATACAAGTATTGCAACGACGTACGAAAAATAATCCCGTCTTAATTGGCGAGCCAGGCGTCGGTAAAACAGCGATAGTGGAAGGTTTGGCGCAACGTATTATTAATGGCGAAGTACCAGAAGGCTTGCGCGAGAAACGTTTACTAGCGCTTGATTTAGGCGCTTTAATTGCGGGCGCTAAGTTCCGTGGCGAATTTGAAGAACGGCTTAAAGCGGTTTTAAAAGAACTCGCGAAAGAAGAAGGACAAGTCATTCTTTTTATCGATGAATTACACACCGTTGTTGGCGCTGGGAAAGCAGAAGGTGCGATGGATGCGGGCAATATGTTAAAGCCTGCATTGGCAAGAGGGGAACTGCATTGTGTTGGCGCAACCACACTCGATGAATACCGCAAATATATCGAAAAAGATGCAGCACTTGAGCGTCGTTTTCAGCGCGTCTTAGTTGAAGAACCCAGTGTGCCAGATACCATTGCAATTTTGCGCGGTTTAAAAGAACGCTATGAATTGCATCACGGCGTTGAAATCACGGATTCTGCGATTGTTGCGGCAGCCACTTTATCACATCGTTATATTACCGATCGTAATTTGCCTGATAAGGCCATCGATTTAATCGATGAAGCAGCCAGTAATATCCGCATGGAAATCGATTCCAAGCCTGAAGTCATGGATAATCTGGAACGTCGAATTATTCAAATGAAAATTGAGCGCGAAGCATTAAAGAAAGAAAAAGATGAAGGATCGAAAAAGCATCTTGAAAAATTGGAAAGTGATTTAGCAAAGTTAGAAGACGAATACAACAAATTAGAAACGATCTGGAAAGCCGAAAAAGGATCGCTACAAGATGCGCAATCAATTAAAGGCGAGCTTGAAAAAGCACGCACTGAATTTGACACTGCACGACGTGCGGGTAATTTAAGTTTGATGGCCGAGTTACAATACGGGCGTATTCCAGCCTTAGAAAAGCAGTGGGAAACAGCAACGAATCAGCCAGAAAAGAAAGAAAAACAATTATTGCGAAATAAAGTGACCGATGAAGAAGTGGCAGAAGTCGTTTCCAAATGGACACACATTCCGGTTGCTAAAATGCTTGAAAGTGAAAAAGAAAAATTGCTGCAGATGGAAAGTGCGCTGCATCATCGTATTATTGGACAAAGTCAGGCGGTGACTGCCGTGTGTAATGCGATTAGACGTTCACGCGCGGGTTTATCTGATCCCAAAAAACCAATTGGTTCCTTTTTATTTTTAGGACCGACCGGTGTAGGTAAAACAGAATTGTGTAAGGCGCTTGCCGAATTTATGTTTGATACGGATGAAGCAATCATCAGATTAGATATGTCAGAATTTATGGAGAAACATTCGGTTTCACGATTGCTTGGCGCACCACCCGGTTACGTTGGCTATGAAGAGGGCGGTTATTTAACTGAGCACGTGCGTAGACGCCCGTATTCAGTGATTTTGCTAGATGAAATGGAAAAAGCACATCCCGATGTTTTTAATATTTTACTGCAAGTATTAGATGATGGTCGTTTAACGGATAGTCAAGGTCGAACGGTTGATTTTCGCAATACCGTTATTGTGATGACCTCTAATTTAGGTTCTGACCTGATACAAGAGATTGCCGAGCACGGCGATTATTTTGAAATGAAAGAAGCGGTCATGGGTGTTGTCGGGAAGCATTTCCGTCCTGAATTCATCAATCGTATTGATGAAATTGTTGTGTTCCATCCACTCGATAAAGAACAAATTAAGTTGATTGCGAAAATTCAAATTAATCGTTTGCGTTCACGTTTGGCAGAACGTGATTACCATGTTGCTATCACTGATGAAGCATTGGATTATTTGGCGGCGACGGGGTATGATCCTGTGTATGGGGCAAGGCCTTTGAAACGTTCGATTCAGCAGCATGTTGAGAACCCGCTTGCACAAGAAATATTGTCAGGAAAGTTTTTGCCAGGCGATTCAATCAATATCGAATTGAAGAATGACCGCATACAATTTTCCAAATTAAAAGCGACTGCTTAGTGAAAGGATAAGAACAATGTATAAACACATTATGTTTGCTACTGATTTAACGGAAGATACAGAATACCTAGTCAAAAAAGTAGAAGCGCTTCGCGAATTAACTAAGGCAAAATTAAGTTTAGTGCACGTAGTTGAACCGCTGCCTGGCTATAGTTATGCTTACTTAGGTATTGAAGATATTGAAGGGCAATTGATTCAGGAAGCAAACCAAGCGATTGAGAAATTGGGTGAGCGCTTAAACGTTTCTAAAGATGCCCAACATGTTGAAATTGGCCCAACGAAAACAAAAATTCTTAAAGTGACCGAAGACAGTAAGGCCGATGTGATTATTTGCGGCAGTCATGGGCGTCATGGTTTGTCACTGTTACTCGGATCAACGGCAAACGCCATTCTCCATGGCGCAACCTGTGATGTGTTAACGGTTCGTTTGCCTGAAGAAGTGTAACGGTTATCAATGGAATACAAAGATTATTACGTTATTTTAGGTGTTGATCGTAAAGCATCGCCTGATGAAATCAAGCTTGCCTACCGCAAGCTTGCGCGCAAATATCATCCGGATGTGAGCAAAGAGGCGAATGCCGAAGAGAAATTTAAAACGGTCCAAGAAGCCTATGAAGTGCTGAAAGACCCCGAAAAACGCACCGCTTACGATCAGTTAGGCAGTCAGTGGCAAGCAGGGCAAGAATTTCGACCCCCACCACATTGGCAAGAGAATGCCCGTTATACGCGTGAAGATGTGGGCGGCTTTGGCGGTGAAAACGCCGAAGGCTTTAGTGATTTTTTCGCAAATTTATTTGGCGGTGGATTTCAGCAAGAAGGACGGCGCGGGGGATCCGCAGGCTTTAAACAGCGCGGTGCCGATCAGCGTGCCAACATTACTATTTCGCTAAGTGATGCGTTTAATGGCGTTGCAAGAACCTTGCAATTACAAGTGCCCGAGATTGATCCCAAAGGCCGTATTGAGTACCATACACGCACATTGAAAGTAACGATTCCACCCGGCGCAGAAGAAGGACAGCAATTGCGCCTCGCGGGGCAGGGTTCACCCGGTCTTGGTGGCGCACCCGCAGGGGACCTTTATCTTGAAATTACTATTGAGCCGCATCCGCATTTTTCCTTGCAGGGCAAAGATATTTATCTCACGTTGCCAGTGACACCATGGGAAGCGGCATTGGGGACGAATATCAACATCCCAACGCTTGGTGGACGGGTGGGTTTAAAGGTGGCACCCGATTCACAATCGGGTCAGAAATTGCGTTTAAAAGGCCGCGGCATGCCAGGGAAGCCGCATGCGGGTGATCAGTACGTTATTTTGCAAGTCAAAGTGCCGCCGGCAAAAACCAGCGCAGCAAAGGAAATTTATCAAAAAATGGCGGAAGTGATGCCGTTTAATCCGCGTGAAGGATGGTAGGGCGTTATGGTAAATAAAAATATCATTATCATTGCCGATTACTCAGAAGAAAAACCGCTTTCATTTGAAGAAGTATGCGAAAGTTGCGGTATCTCAGCAGATTACGTGTATGAATTGATCGAATATGAAATCGTACGACCCGCAACACTTGCGCAAGAAGAAATGTTATTTGAAGTTGAGCAATTACGCCGCATCAAAACTGCGTTACGCTTAAAGCATGAATTAGAAGTCAATATGCAAGGCATTGCCATCATTCTAGATTTATTAGAAGAAATGGAAGCCTTGCGCGCCGAAAAAGAGTTATTGAAAAAGCATTTATTGAGTGAGTGAATTGCATTTGATATCATCGCTACTCACTTTTTTAAGGGTCACTGCGATGGCAAGATGCACAATACTCAGTAGCACCGTAGTTGTTATCCTGATTGCAATGAGCGCTTATGCTTATGCAAAATCAGATCGGCCTCTATTGGTGATTGATATGGAAGATACCGTGGCGTTACCGAAAAAGTTTCGTACGACGGCTGATCCATTGCCAAGGTCGGCGCATGTTAATCAATATGGCTTGGATCAGCTGCATGTTATCGGTAGTGCGCAGTTTTCTGCGGAGTCATTGCAGCAAGCAGTGCAGCAATTGAAATTGCAAAAAATGATGATTGTCGATTTGCGCCAAGAATCTCATGGCTATTTGAATGGGAATGCGGTGAGTTGGTATGGGCAGCATGATGCCGCCAATGAAAATAAAACAGCGGCGCAAATTGAACGTGATGAAGCAAAGCGGCTACAAGCTTTGCGAGAAAAAACGAACACAACTGTTAATCTCATTTTAGATAAAACTGAAGATGGTATTATCTTAAAAACAAAACGAGTCAAATTTCCTGTTTATCGTATTCTATCGGAAGCAGATTTAGCGAAGCTTTATAATTACGATTATCATCGCATGTATGTGCAAGATTTTCACGCACCATCACCAATAGAAGTCGATAAATTTATTAATGTCGTTAAAACACGTGCAAGCGATGATTGGATTTATTTCCATTGCCGCGGTGGTTCAGGTCGTACTACTGAATTGATGGTGATGATTGATATGATGAAGAATGCAAAATGCGTTTCATTTGAGGATATTCTTGCGCGTCAAACAGCGCTTGGTGGAAAAGATTTAACGGAGTTGCCGCCCGAAGATAGTTATAAATACGCGGCCGCCGTTCTGCGTTTAGCTTTCCTCAAGAACTTTTATCGTTATTGCCAAACCGTTGATGAAAACTTTTCGCTAAGCTGGTCAGCGTGGGTACGTGACGTGCCTGAGTAGCCCGACTATGTTTTCTAAAAATCCATTATTGCAAAAACAATCGGCGAATTTCTCTGAATTAGCTTGTTTAATTATCCCTGAAAACGCGCAAGTGGTTGCCTATCCAAACCCTGTGGGTAAAAGCTATCAGGCATTCAAGAAACCTATCGTTAAAAAAGCGCCGTGTTTTGATGATATACGTCAGGGCTCGAGTGGCGATTGCTTTTTGTTAGCGGCATTGTTTTCAATAGTAGCGCTAGCAGATGGCGCTAGCATTATCACTGGTATGTTTCAAGCTAAAGGCGATCACATCATCGTTCGCCTATTTGATCGCGAAGGCAAGCCGCATTATTTATCGCTAGAGAAGTCATTACCAGTCAAATGGAATGGTCCATCATCACGGGCGCCCTGGGTGCAATTTATTGAAAAGGCCTATGCAGCATTTAAGTTGGATAACTATAGTGCGCTGAATGGCGGTTCACCAGACGAAGCGATATTGACCTTGACCGGTGCTCGTTACGAGGGATTTTGCACTTTACCGCTACAATCTCGTCAATCATTGTCATTGATCACCGAATACGTAAATGCAGATGGTATTTATCTTTTTCATGAATTAATGCGTATAAATACGAAAACACCACCTGCGATTAGAAATAGATTATTAAAAGTAATTTTTGCAAATGATTTAGCGTCATTCTCGCAATGGGAAACATGGTTAAATAGAAATAATCGCGCAGTAGATTGGCAGCAATTACTTTTAAAAATACATCCGATTGAATGGCAGCATGTAGAACAATTTATTAACGGGTATCAGACCGAAAATGAATGTCAACCTGTTTTGACGCAAATTAAACATTGGTTAAGCGTTGAGAAAATATTACCTGGCGCACCCTTATCTGCGCAGTATTCTTATGAAGAATTAAGCCTGTTTGATGAAATAAAAAAGCAGTTAGCAAATCAGCGGGCAATATTTGTAAGCGCCCATAGTGATGTGCTTTCGCAAAGATATATTTCATCTTGGCATAGTTATTCTGTTCAAGGTATTGAAGAAAGTACTGTGTTGTCTCATAAATACGTTTTAGTAAGAACACCAGCGCCCCATTTTCTACATCGCGCACCAAAATGGATGTCTTATTTCTTTAAGACTGGTCGTTCAGTGAAAGAGATTGATGTGCAGCATCAACAATCACCACAAATTGAAATTACACAGTCACAGGAAGTCGGCAAGGCTTATCGTATGGAACTAAATGATTTTTGCCGTTCATTTGATACGATGAAAAGTACGCAACCGATTTCAAGCACGGCTGTTGATGAACGAGTAAGTGTGCATCTTTCTGTGAAGAAGTAGCCCGGATTAGCGCAGCGTAATCCGGGAACATGGATCTAACTAACCGAAATTCAGAGCGACAAAATCCCAGTTCACTATATTCCAAAAGTTTTCCAGGTATTTTGGACGTGCATTGCGGTAATCAATGTAATAAGCATGTTCCCATACATCGCAAGTTAATAGGGCTTCTTTATTTTCTTTCATTGGTAAGCTGGCATTACCAGTGTTTACAATTTCTAATTCACCATTGCTATTTTTTGCAAGCCATGTCCAGCCGGAACCAAATAAGGTGGCTGCTGATTGGGTGAATTGCTTTTTGAATTCATCGAATGAACCAAATTTTTTATTGATGGCATCCGCTAATTTGCCCTTTGGTGCTTGCGCGCTCTTCGGTGTTAAGCAGTACCAGTAAAACGTGTGGTTCCAGATTTGCGCGGCATTATTGAAGATTCCGCCGCTTGATTTCATAATAATAGCTTCGAGTGAACTATTGGCAAATTCAGTGTCTTTCACCAAATTATTAAGATTATTGACATAGGCTTGATGGTGTTTACCATAGTGATATTCCAATGTTTCCTTGGAAATATAGGGTTGCAAAGCATCCATTGCATAGGGTAATTTTGGTAATTCAAACATGGCATTGCTCCTTAGTCATTAGTAACGCTAGGATTGCATTGTAGGATGTTATTTTGGAATGTCAAAGAGGGAATATGGCCAAGCTCTATTTTTACTATTCCGCGATGAATGCGGGTAAAAGCACGGTGCTTTTACAATCTGCCTATAATTACCAGGAACGCGGCATGGAAACGCTTATTTTTTCGCCAGCGATGGATAGCCGTTTTGCCGGGGGAAAAGTCCATTCACGTATTGGTTTGACAGCGGACGCCATTGCATTTGATCAGGCATTTGACCTCTATCAATTCACGGCCAATCATCAGGCAGCGAATCCTACGCTTGCCTGCGTTTTAGTAGATGAGGCGCAATTCCTCAAAAAGCCACAAGTGATGCAGTTGACGGATATCGTTGATCAATTGGATTTACCGGTGCTTGCTTATGGTCTGCGCAGTGATTTTCGCGCCGAGCCGTTTGAAGGGAGTCAATACTTGCTCATTCTGGCGGATAATTTGATAGAGCTAAAAACCATTTGCCATTGCGGCAAAAAGGCGACCATGAGCGCCCGTATTGATCAGCAGGGCCGTCCGGTAAAAGAAGGTGCGCAAATCCAGATTGGCGGCAACGAAAGCTACATCGCCATGTGCCGTAAACACTACAAAATGAGCGGCTAAATCGCTTCCTCATCACGCTTGGTCAAGACGTCATGACCTGTCTCAGTCACCAAAATGGTATGTTCCCATTGGGCCGAGAGGCTGTGATCTTTGGTGACAACCGTCCATTGGTCGGGGAGGAGTTTGACGTCGCGCTTACCCGCATTCACCATAGGTTCAATGGTGAAGATCATGCCGGCTTTTAAGGCATCGCCGGTGCCTTTTTTGCCGTAATGTAAAACATTGGGGGGTTCGTGAAAAACTTGACCTATGCCGTGACCGCAGTATTCGCGCACGATAGAAAAACGGTTTTTTTCCGCATGTTCTTGAATCGCAGCACCGATGTCGCCAAAGTGGATACCAGGCTTAATCATTCGAATGCCAAGGTAGAGGCATTCCTGGGTCACATTAATGAGCCGTTCCGCGAGGATGGAAGGCTTGCCTATGCAGAACATTTTACTGGTATCCCCGTGATAGCCGTCTTTTAAGACCGTCACATCAACGTTAACGATATCGCCGTCCTTTAGCTTTTTGGGTCCTGGAATACCATGGCAAACCTGGTGATTGACTGAGGTACAAATGGATTTGGGGAAGCCGTTATAGTTTAACGGGGCAGGGACCGCTTTCTGTACATTGACTATGTAATCGTGGCAGAGGTGATCTAGCTCTTCAGTTGTCACGCCTTCTTTGACGTAAGGCCCTATCATATCGAGTACTTCCGCGGCGAGGCGTCCCGCAATACGCATTTTTTCAATATCCTGCGGGGTTTTAATAATAATATTGGACATGGCTAATCTTGATATCCCAAGCTAGTGTGTAAAATATACACAGAATAAGTGTAACAGACTGAATGCATATTGTTGATTGCTAGAATTCTATGGTATAAAGGCGTGCTTTATTAAGCAACCATTAACTTTATTAGATCGCACGCTTATCAAAACGATTCGCCGGGTGCTCTGCTGCGAAGCAGAGTTGGCAAGTCGGATGAGCGGAGGCCTAACCCGAGAGGAAAGTATCATGCAAGTTACCATGCAAACTATGTTGAAAGCCGGTGTGCATTTTGGCCACCAAACCCGTTACTGGAACCCAAAGATGGGGACCTATATTTACGGTTCGCGTAACAAGATCCACATTATCGATTTAGGTAAAACACTTCCCCTTTTCCAGGACGCGCTGAATTACATCAGCAGTGTCGCAGCCAATAAAGGCAAGATCCTGTTCGTCGGTACCAAATATGCCGCACAAGACATCATGCGTGAAGAAGCAGAACGCTGCAAAATGCCGTTTGTTAACCATCGCTGGTTAGGTGGCATGCTCACGAATTATAAAACCATTCGCCAATCCATTAAACGCTTGAAGGACCTTGAATCGATGTTTGATTCTGGCAAATTCGGCCGTTTAACAAAGAAAGAAATTCTGAATTTAGATCGTGAAAAAGAAAAATTAATGAATAACCTCGGCGGTATCAAAAACATGGGTGGTATCCCAGATGCCATTTTCGTGCTTGATGTTGGCCATGAAAAAATCGCTGTATTAGAAGCGAAAAGATTGGGCATCCCAGTGATTGGCATCGTCGATACGAATAACGATCCTGATGACATTTCCTATGTTATTCCTGGTAACGATGATTCCACGCGTTCAATTCGTTTTTATGCCTCGGCGGTTGCCGATGTGATTCTTGAAGCACGCGCTAGCACGCTTAATGACTTGCAAGAAGAAGAGGAGCTGGTTGAAGTGAAAGAAAAACCTAGAAAATCAGCTGCTAAAGAAAGCAAGAAAGCAAGCGAAAACGAAAATCAGGCGTAGGTAACAGGAGCAGCAGAGCAATGACAACGCAAATTACAGCGGCAATGGTAAAAGAGCTGCGCGAGAGAACGAATGTCGGCATGATGGAGTGCAAGCGTGCACTTCTAGCAAGTCATGGTGATATGGAACTTGCCATTGAAGAATTACGCAAAGCGGGTATCGCAAAAGCAGGTAAAAAAGCAGGTCGTATAGCGGCAGAAGGCGCGATTGTGATTCTGGCAAAAGCACCTGGTAAGCAGTCCGTTATGCTGGAAGTGAATAGCGAAACTGATTTTGTTGCGCGCGATGAAAACTTTACCAAATACGTTGATGCCGTTGCCGCAACAGCGCTTCACGCGGGCGAGCAAGACGTCGATGCACTTTCAACGCTGCCGCTTAAAGGTCGTGAACTGGGCACTGTTGAAGAAGTGCGCCAGGAATTAGTCGCCAAAATCGGTGAAAACGTACAAATTCGCCGTTTGGTATTAACCAATCCCGCGTCTGCCTTTGTTGGCAGTTATGTTCATGGCAATCGAATTGGTGTCATGGTTGAGCTCGACACTGAAAACGAAGCATTGGCGCGTGATATCGCAATGCATATTGCCGCGAACAAACCAATGGTTATTTCACCAGATGCCGTTCCAGCGACGGTGGTAGAGAAAGAAAAAGATATCTACATGACACAAGCTGCGGCGAGTGGTAAGCCGCAAGACATCATTGAAAAAATGGTGGCTGGCCGATTGAAGAAATACCTGGATGAAGTGAGCTTGCTGGGCCAACCGTTTGTGAAAGATCCCGATGTTACCGTTGGCAGTTTATTGAATAAGCATCGTACCAAAGTACTCGCTTTTTATCGTTACGAAGTGGGTGAAGGTATTGAAAAAGTGGTAGAGGACTTCAGAGAAGCTGTAATGTCTCAAGTTGCAAGGTAGCAATGTCATGGAGCAGTCAACTGCGCAAGAAAAAGCAATTTATCATCGTATTTTGCTGAAACTGAGTGGCGAAGCGTTGCAAGGAGATCACTTGTTTGGCATCGATGCCAGCAAGCTTGGTCGCATGGTGCAAGAAATTGCAGGTGCAGTGCAACTCGGCGTTGAAGTCGCACTCGTTATTGGTGCTGGTAATTTAATTCGCGGCGCAGACCTTTGCGCGGCGGGTCTTGATCGAATTGCCGCCGATCAAATGGGTATGCTTGCAACCGTTATCAATGGTCTCGCTTTACGCGATGCCTTAGATAGAAAAAATATACCCGTGGTTTTAATGTCCGCTTTTGCGGTGCCAAGTATTGCCGATCAATACGATCGCTACAAGGCACAAGATTATCTCGCGCAAGGCAAAGTTGTTATTTTTTCAGCAGGCACCGGTAATCCGCTAGTGACGACCGATTCCGCCGCTGCATTACGCGGCATTGAAATTGGCGCAGACATCGTCTTAAAGGCAACGAAAGTCGAAGGCGTATTTGATGCAGATCCGATTAAAAATCCTAAAGCAGAACGCTACCAATACTTAAGCTATGATGAAGTGATTACCAAGCGTCTTGGTATCATGGATTTAACCGCTATATTGCTTTGCCAAGATCATGATTTGCCATTACGCGTATTCAACATGAATAAGCAGGGCGCATTGCGTCGCATTATGTTGGGTGAGGATATCGGTACATTGATTAAAGGCATTGAATAAACAAGCTGACGCTTGCATTGCCGACGTTGATAAAGGTTAGACGGAGAATCAGTTTATGCATAAAACCATTAAAGATGCTGAAGCGCGTATGCGCAAAGGCATTGACGCATTTAAGGCGGAAATTGCTAAATTACGCACGGGTCGTGCGCATCCAAGTATTCTTGATCACGTTCGAGTGGATTATTACGGTACATTAATGCCGATCAATCAGGTGGCTAACGTTAATACGACCGACGCTCGCACGTTGACCGTGACACCTTGGGAAAAGGGCATGGTACAAGCGATTGAAAAAGCAATTTTAAATTCCGATTTAGGCTTAAATCCCGCTACAACGGGCGATTTAATACGCGTTCCCATGCCAGCGCTGAATGAAGAAAGACGCAAAGAGTTAATTAAAGTCGTACGGGGTGAGGCGGAATCAGCACGGGTTGGCGTTCGTACTGTCAGACGCGATGCCAATGCTGAAATCAAGGAAATGCTCAAAGAAAAGCAAATCACTGAAGACGAAGAAAGACGTATGATGGATGATATTCAAAAAGTAACGGATAAATTTATTGCTGAAATTGACCAATTGACCAGCGCAAAAGAAGCTGATTTGTTAGCTGTTTAATCTCGGCAAGAAGGATTGGCATGCAAGAGAAAGCTTTGCCACAAGAAAATCAAATTCGATCCGATCAGGATCAACCTAATCTGCCACAGCACATTGCCATCGTGATGGATGGCAATGGCCGTTGGGCAAAAAAGCGTTTTTTACCTCGCGTTTTTGGCCATCGTGCTGGCGTGGAAGCTGTGCGGCGTGTTGTCAAATACTGTGCGAGCAAACAGATCAAAGTGCTTTCCATTTTTGCCTTTAGCAGTGAGAATTGGCGCCGTCCTGAGCAAGAAGTCGGGTATTTAATGAATTTGTTTTTAACTGGGCTTGAGCGTGAAATTCAATTGTTGCATGAAAATAATGTGAGAGTTCGCTTTATTGGCAATCGCGCGAATTTTGACGAGAAATTAATTGCGAAGATTGCTGAAGCGGAAGAGAAGACCCGCCATAATACAGGGTTAACGTTTTTGATTGCCGTTGATTACGGTGGTCAATGGGACATTTGCGAAGCGGTGCGACGAATTGCCAACGAAGTTGAAGCGGGGAAATTAAAGAGCGATGAGGTGACATCGCGGACGATTGCTAATTATCTATCGTTTGCTGATTTACCCAACCCAGATCTTTTTATTCGCACAAGTGGCGAGCGGCGCATCAGTAATTTCATGTTGTGGCAGCTTGCCTACGCCGAGCTTTACTTCACCGATGTTTTGTGGCCTGATTTTGATGAGAAAGAATTGGATAATGCACTGTTTGATTACGCAAATCGCGAAAGACGGTTTGGATTGAGTGGTGAACAATTAAATGAGCGACATGATGCAAGCTAATATGCCAATGCAAGTGAATGGATTAAAGCAGCGCTTTATAACCGCTGTTATTTTAGTGCCTCTATTTCTGGCGCTCCTCTTTTATCTTCCGCCTGTCGGATTCTTGTTTTTCACCGCGATCGTGACGGTATTTGGCGCGTTTGAATGGTCGCATTTGATGGCGATCCAAAAAATGCGCTGGCGCTTTCTCTATGCGGGGTTAGTGGCACTCTGTTTGTATGGCAGTTTGTTCATCGCCATTCGTACGACACTCGTGTTTGCCACACTCGGATGGTGCGCGGCACTGTTGCTAATTGCGCTATACCCGCGCGGCAGCGATTGGTGGCGAAATAGCTTTTTTTGGCGGGGATTCATGGGTATTTTTGTTTTTATTCCCTGTTGGGTTGCGATTAATTTCATCCGTAATGCAAATAATAACGATGGCATCTATGTCTTATTGTTTTTATTCGTACTGATTTGGGGTGCTGATATCACTGCTTATTTTGTCGGACGCAAATGGGGTAAACGAGCACTCGCGCCACAGGTGAGTCCCAAGAAAACATGGGAAGGCTTTATTGGTGCCATGCTATCTTCCATTTTAATCGCAGTGATTGCATTATGGGCGACAGGCGCTGATTACAAATTATGGCCGTGGGCAGTGCTCTTGGCGCTCGTGACAGTTATCTTTTCTGTTGTGGGTGATTTATTTGAAAGTTTATTAAAACGAACCGCGGGCGTTAAAGATTCTGGTAGCATTTTTCCGGGTCATGGCGGTCTTTTAGATAGAATGGATAGTTTGACTGCCGCAGCGCCTATTTTTGCGTTTGGCGGCATGCTTCTTGGTGCGGCACTTGGTGCGTCGTCTTAACTGACATGACAGACGAAGAGGTACCAAGTCAGTGTGGGGATTTTTCTTTCAATTTTAGTAGTGTGTAAAATATAGATGAAAAAAATCGTTTACTTAATTGTTTTATTATCTCAGTTATGGGTGATGAATGCGTTTGCGCAAGATACCTTTGTCGTACGTCATATTGAGATCGAAGGATTGCAGCGCGTATCACCTGCGACGGTCAAAAATTATTTACCGATTCATAGCGGTCAAACATTGGATGCTGGTAATACAGCGAAAATTTTGCGCGCACTCTATCAAACGGGTTTTTTTGATCATGTCAGTTTATCAAGAAAAAATGACACGCTCGTTATTCACATGGTGGAACGCCCGACCATTGGTCAGTTAAAACTAACTGGCAACTCCGTCCTTCCGACGGACAAGTTAACCTCTGTGATGAAGTCCCTCGATATTTCTGAAGGGCGTGTTTATAACCCAGCGGTGCTTGAGAAAATTAGACAAAGTTTATTGAATCAATATTATCAATTAGGCCGCTATAATGCGCGGGTTGATATTAAGACAAGCCCAATGCCGCGTAATCGCGTCTTGGTGACTATTCTCATTTCCGAAGGCTTAGTTGCAAAAATCCGCCGTATTTCCATTATCGGTAATCATGCTTTCAATGAAAGTACCCTCGTTAATAAGCTGGATATTTCTACCACGGGTTTATTTAGTTTAGTGACGCAATCCGATCGTTACTCAGAAGCACGCCTGGATGAAAGCGTTGAAAAGTTGCGTTCATTTTACCTTGATCACGGCTATATCAAATTCCGCGCTAAGTCAGCGCAGGCGGAAATAACGCCGGATCGAAAATCAGTTTATATAACGATTGTGGTTGAAGAAGGCGCGCAATACACCATTAGCAGTTATCGTCTCACGGGTGATTTGATTTTATCGCGCGAGGTGTTAGAGCAACAGATTAAAATTAAGCGTGGTGATGTTTTTTCACGTCAAACCATTGTTGATGCGGAAAAAGCAATTTCCAAACTCCTGGGTGACCAAGGTTATTTGTTTGCCTCTATTGGTTTGCACCCTGACGTAAATGAAACCACCAAACAAGTGAGCCTTGAGTTTGAAATCAAACCCGGCAAACGTGCTTATGTGAGACACGTTACTTTTTCTGACAATAATCGAACGAATGATGTTGTTTTGCGCCGCGAAGTAGAGCAATGGGAAGCGGCTCCCGCCTCAACGTACAAAATGGAAGAATCAAAGCGACGCTTGAGTCTCTTGCCTTACCTTAAAAATGTCGAGATGAACATTAATCCCGTGCCGGGCATTGAAGACCAGGTGGACGTTGATTACAAGGTGCAAGAAGATAGCTCGGCTCAGGCAACCTTTAAAGTAGGTTATTCGCAAACGTACGGTTTCATGTACGGGGCTGGCTTAAACCAGAAGAATTTCTTGGGGACCGGCAAAACCCTTGGGCTTGATTTATCACGCAGCCGCTACGAGCAATTCTATGGCATAGACTACCTTGACCCTTATTACACCCAAGATGGCATCAGCCGCAGTTTCAACCTTTCCTTATCACGTGTCGATCCAGGGAGTGTGGCGGGCTTAAACGATGGCTACACGGCTAATTCGTTCAACGCCGGCGTTTTATATGGCATTCCTATCGGCCAGGAAAAAAGTGTTATCAATCGCGTCCAGGCAGGGCTTAGCTACCAGAATATGCTGATTCATTTGATCCCAGGCAAGGTTTCAGGCCAGGTGAACACGTTCGCGACGAATCATGGTAATCACTTCCAAGAGGCGGATTTAAAGGCGGGGCTTTCAAGAGATAGCCGTGATCGGGCGATTTTCCCAACAACGGGCGGATTCCAGACGCTTTTTGCTGACGTCTTTCTCCCACTTGATCGTAATTCCTTGAGTTATTACATTTTAAATTATCATGGTAACTGGTATCAGCCGCTGACCAATGCCTTTATTTTCCAAAGTAGGCTCGATTTGGGGTATGGCAATGGTTTTAGTGGCGTTAATGATTTCCCTTATTTCAAGAATTTTTATGCTGGCGGCATCGGTTCAGTGCGCGGCTATCAGGGTGCATCGCTTGGGCCGCGCGACTCAAACAACAGCTTTTACGGCGGTAACATGTTGTTTGATGCGAGCGTTGGCTTGATTTTCCCTAACTATCTCTCGGATAATTTACGCACTAGCACCTTTGTTGACATGGGTAATGTCTATACTACGCAGAAGAACCGCGTTTTTGGCGGGATGAGTACCGATTCTGGGCCGCCGCGCTATGCAGCCGGTATTGAGGCTGATGTATTATCACCCTTTGGCCCCATTGGGGTGAGCTTTGCTCTCCCGCTCAACAGAAAATCGGGCGATAGCAAAGAAATATTCCAACTTGCCATGGGCGCGAATTTCTGATAGACATGGCACAGTTGGCTGCTTTGTTTTGCGTTGCTGTGTTATCATAAACGGCTTTAGCCGGTAGCTAAAGTGGGACGGGCCCCTGGGGGCGCGTTGGGTATATTATAGGGAACTTGCGTTTAATTTTATTTTGGAGAGTACCATGAGTATCGTGAAAAAAGTTGGCGTTCTAGTCTCAGCACTTTTATTAACTGCTGGAATCGAAGCTGCGCAAGCTGCGGATATGCCACGAATTGCAGTTGTAAACGTTCAGCAAGTATTACAGCAATCCACCCGTGTTGCTGAAGTAAGCAAAAAGCTCGAAGGTCAATTCAAAGATCGTCAAGCAAAAATCGGCGATGAACAAAAGACATTACAGGCTGAGTTGGATAAATTCAAAAAAGAATCACCAACCATGAGTCAAAAAGATAAAGACAATATGCAAAAGAAAATCGCAGATGATAGAGCGGAGTTAGTGAAGAAAGTGGTTGCCTATCAACAAGATTTGCAAAAAGAACAAAACCAGGCAATGCAAGGCATTTTAAATTCATTAAATAGCGTTGTTTCAGATATCGCGAAGAAAGATAACTACGGTTTAGTGCTTGATTCACAAGCTGTTATCTTCTCAATTGATAATAACGATATTACCAAAGATGTCGCCAAGAAATTTAACGGCTAATCTTAATTAGTGCATTGCAAAAGCCCTCTCAGTCTCTGAGAGGGCATTGTTTTTTGTTGAGCGCATATAAATATGTCATGCCAGCGAAAAACAATATGTCATGCCAGCGAAAAACAATATGTCATGCCAGCGAAAGCTGGCATCTAGTTTCGTAGGGTGGATTAGGCGTTTTTCGTCGTAATCCACCAAAAAAATATTTTCGAATGGTGCGCTGAGAGAGTTAAGTTGTATAAGTTCGGTTAACCCGTCACCGTTCGCCCCGAGGAGCGTGCAAAGCACGCATCTCGAGGGGTTGAGCGGTGACGGGTTGTTCACGCTTCGAGACGGCGCAAAGAGCGCGCCTCCTCAGCGCGAACGGGTTAACCGAACAGTTACGTTAAGTTTTTATAACTGGTTGATTAAAATATGCAACAATACAGATTATCCGATTTAGTCAGCGGACTCGATGTGACACTCAAAGGGGATTCTGATTGCCTCATTAGCGGTGTTGCGCCTATTCAGTGCGCACAACCCGGCTCGATCACGTTTTTAACAAACGCGCTGTATCGTAAGCACCTTGCGACAACAGAAGCCTCCGCTATTATTTTAACGCCGGATGAAGCCGAGAAATGCGCTGGCAATGCAGTGATTAGTCGAGATCCTTATTACGTTTATGCGAAAGTGGCCGCGTTTTTTTCGGAAGTGCCGATGCATTCGTCTGGCATCCACCCAACGGCTGTCATTGATGCGACGGCGGAAGTAGATCAAAGTGCGAGCATTGGGCCGCATTGTACGATTGGTAAACGCGTCAAAATAGCAGCTGGTGTCGTCCTTGGTCCAAACTGCGCGATTGGCGATGATGTTCATATTGGTGAATCGACCCACTTGGATGCGAATGTCGTGCTTTATTATAAAACCAACGTAGGTCAGCGTACGCATATTGCAAGCGGTACCGTCATTGGCGGCGATGGCTTTGGCTTTGCTAACAAAAGCGGCGTGTGGCACAAAGTGCCGCAGCTTGGTGCGGTTGAAATTGGTCATGACGTTGATATTGGTGCGAATACCACGATTGATCGCGGTGCCGTCGAAAATACGATTATTGAAGATGGTGTGAAGCTCGATAATTTAATTCAGATTGGCCACAACGTTCGCATTGGTGCGCATACGATTATCGCGGGTTGTACGGGTGTTGCAGGTAGCACCGTGATTGGACGCCATTGTATGATTGGTGGCGCTGCGATGATCGCAGGTCATTTAACCATCGCAGATCAAGTGATGATAACAGGTGGTGCTGGCATTACTAAATCGATTCCAGAGCCGGGTGTATACTCGACTGGGCTTGGTGGTGTGGTGACGAATTTGGAATTTCGTAAAAATAACGCGCGTTTTCATCGTTTAGACAACTTTATGCAACGCGTGAAGGCGCTGGAAGCCGCTGTAAAACAACTGACAGAGAGACAGGAATCATGAAACATCTGATGGATATTCATGAAATATTAGAATACTTGCCGCATCGTTATCCATTTTTACTGATTGACAGAGTCTTAGCGCTTGATTTGTGGAAATCAGTAACGGCCATAAAAAATGTAACCATGAATGAGAGCTTTTTTGCTGGCCATTTCCCAGAGCGTCCTGTGATGCCTGGTGTGTTGGTTTTAGAATCCATGGCGCAAGCGGCAGCGGTGCTTGCCTATAAATCAAAAAATACCAAACCATCCGATGGTAGTTTGTATTATTTTGCGGGTATTGATAATGCCCGGTTTAAGCGTGTGGTTGAGCCTGGCGATCAGTTGCGCTTAGAGATTAAAGTGACGGGTAATAAACTGAATGTGTGGAAAATGCAAGGCTCGGCTTATGTGGGCGATGAACTTGCCTGTATCGCTGATTTTATCAGCGCAAGTAAATAACCCGTCATTGCGAGCCCGCGTTTTTTGCGGGCGTGGCAATCTAGTTTTTAGTTGCTATTTGGATTGCTTTGGCCAAACACTTCGTGGCCTCGCAATGACGAGAGAGTAATTACGATTGATGTTAAAAATAAGAATGAGGTTTAGGTTGTGATCCATCGAACTGCAATTATCGATCCGTCAGCAAAAATCGCTGCGAATGTGCATATCGGTCCTTATTCCGTGATTGGGCCAGACGTTGAAATTGGTGAAGGCACATGGATTGGTCCGCACGTGGTGATTCAGGGCCCTGCTAAAATTGGACGGGACAACAAGATTTTTCAATTCTCATCGGTTGGCGAATGTCCACAGGATTTAAAGTTCCAAGGCGAGAAAACGTATCTTGAAATAGGTGACCGGAATACTATCCGTGAATGTTGCACGATTAATCGTGGTACGGCGCAAGATCGAGGTATCACGCGCATCGGTAATGATAATTTATTCATGGCATACGTGCATATTGCGCATGATTGTGAGATCGGCAATCATGTTGTTTTTGCGAATGGCGCATCCCTTGCAGGTCATGTGACCGTCGAAGATTACGTTGTATTAAGCGGATTTTCAGGCGTCTACCAATTTTGCCGCCTCGGCGCGCATAGTTTTGCCGCGACAAATGCGGTGATTATCAAAGATGTTCCGCCCTTTGTTAAAGTCTCTGGTTTTTACGCTAAACCTTACGGATTAAATACCGTTGGTTTGCAGCGTCGCGGATTTGCAGCGACTGCTTTAAAAGAATTACGCCGAGCTTACAAAGTGATTTATCGGCAAGGATTGACTGTTGCCAATGCACTTCAAGAATTGCGTCAAACCACCGTGCCTGAAGTGAATCAATTTGCACAATTTATTGAAGCCTCTGTGGGAGGGATTGTTCGTTGAGAATTGGGATTCTCGCCGGTGAAGCATCAGGCGATTTGTTGGGTGCAACGTTAATTCATGCATTACGTGAGAAAAGACCTGATCTGCAATTTGAAGGGATAGGTGGCCCTGCGATGATCGCAGCGGGCTGCAAGAGTTTGTTTGACATGGAACGCTTATCTGTGATGGGCTTCATTGAGCCTTTAAAACGTTTACCTGATCTTATTAAACTGCGTCGTGATTTATACCATCATTTTAACCGGCAAAAACCCGATCTTTTTATTGGCATTGATTCGCCAGAGTTTAATTTGGGCATTGAGTTGAAGCTGCGCCGTATTGGCATTCCCGTCGTTCATTATGTTAGTCCCAGCGTGTGGGCGTGGCGGCAAAATCGAATTTATAAAATTGCTAAAGCCGTTGATTTAATGCTAACGCTTTTTCCATTTGAAGCGACGTTTTACGAGACACATCAGGTTCCTGTGCGTTACGTGGGCCACCCGCTCGCTGCACAAATTCCACTAAAACCCGATAAAAAAGCAGCAAGGCGCGCGCTGTGTATTGATGAAGAGGCGATTTATGTCGCGCTATTACCAGGCAGCCGTCGGCAAGAAATTCATTATATGGCCGAGCCTTTTTTGCTGGCGGCAAAACGCATGTATAGAGAGCGGCCGCATTTACGTTTTTTAACATCGCATGTGAATGAAGAACGTTACCAGGCATTTTATGCGGCGTATCAAAAACTCGCACCAGAATTACCGCTTACTTTTTTTACGCAGCGCTCAGGTGATGTGATGGCAGCGGCGGATGCGATTGTCGTGACCTCAGGCACCGCAACGCTTGAAGCTATGTTATATAAAAAACCGATGGTGATTGCGTATCGCTTATCAAAGCCTGCCTACTGGCTTGCGAAAAAGCTGGTTAAGACCCCGTATATTGGATTACCTAATTTATTAGCAAATCAACTGCTCGTTCCAGAGCTTATTCAAAATGCAGTAACACCAGAAGCAATCGCAGCGCCTATTCTGGATTATTTGGACCATCCACAAAAAATAGCGGCACTGCAGCAAGTATTCACTGAATTGCATCAGCAATTATTGCAGGCATCATTAAATGACGTTACTGATTTAATGTTAACACTAAATACGACCGCGCTGACCTGATTGTCATATCGTCTATAAAAATGTAAAGCGCAGAAGTAAATGAGAGAAGGGGGACGTATGTCGCCGCGTACTATTAGAATTGCGATGTTAGATGCAGATGGCGCTCTATATAACCACAGTTATCAGCAGTTGGTGATCAAGGTGATTAATCGATTTTGGCGATTGATTGATCTTTATAGTGTGATGGCTTCAAATCGTCATCTGGCGTTGGATAAGAGTGAAGAGTATCTTGAATTTAAAAAAGATATCCTGGATTTTATGCCGGAAGCCGCCGTCTCTCACGTGAGTGAAAAGCTTAATCCATTCATCAAGAAACAATTCAGGTTAAAAAGAAGCGATAGTGAAGTAATCGCTGATTACATTGAACGAATTGCCGAAATAGATGAAAGCCTGTTAGCTAATATCCTCTACCTTGCCAATGATGAGCTTATGCAAAAATTAATTGGTGAAGCAAAAGAGAAAAATCAGCATCTTATTCTAATGGTTGGTAGTAATCGGCAATCCTATTCGCGTGATCGCGCAGGATGCGAGCAAAACGGTACCCATTCTATTTATAAGGATATGCTTAACCTAAGAGATATTATCAGGCTAAAAGCAGGGAAAGAAGCAAGGTGTGATTTCGCCGACTTTTGTTTGAGTGATGTTTATAGTAACTTGCCTGATGGCACATCAATAGAAAGAATATATAAAACTATTTATGATAACGTACTTGATGTGCAGCATGGATCGTTTGTCTTCGATGAAATTAAACTGAATCTTATGTACGGAGTGGCGCATCATGCTGAAAAGCTAATGCGAAAATTGAAATATTCACCCGATGATACAAACGTGATTATTGATTTTTACGATGATCTTGATTCTATCCACAACAGTCTGCATCAAATCCTGATGGATTATCCCGTGCTTTTACCGCGGAATGTATTCGTCAATTTTAATAAATATACTGGTTGGCTGCCTCTTGCTAATGAGATTCGGACGATTCAAGGTCGCGGTGAATTTGATTTGCATTACCGAAAACATATTAAACTGATGACGACTATGTGTGGTTATGAATGGGGATCACCTTGTTCGATTAAAAGCGGTAAAAATTTAGATGTTGACGCGTTTCTTGCTGCTCGCACAACGGGCAAGGAAATTATTCCTCTATCAAGTGGTAATCATTTCTTTAAACCCTACGCAGAGCATAGGAATAAACGAAAAACACTCACCTTATTTTTGGATGCTGATGAGTGTATTTACAATCAACGTTATTCACGATTACTCCTTCTGTTGGTTGGTGAATATAAAGATTTCATGATTCAGTGTGAAGTGAGATCGCATTTCACAAAGCAATTTCGTGAGGCTGTCATTCAACCTACGCTTAAAAAAATGATTACTGATTTACAGGTGTATGTGCGCAATCAGACCATAAGCGAGAATGAATTAATGGATAACGTGCTTGATGTTTATCAATTCACCAGGGAACAAATTCCTTTGTCCGACGATTCCAGTGATGATACCGAAGAATTCGATGAGGAAGGGTGGCGATTTTTGCAATCAATAAAGTGCCGCTTTTTGAATCTTCTAAACACACTCGGTGAGTCTAGCCGTGAGGTAACGAAAGAGATTGTCCACCTTGCCAATCAAACTTTTTTCGAACAAATTATGCAACGCATGCGTAAGGAAGGCTTTAATGAATTGCTATTGGTTTCTGTATCAAGCCGTCAGTCATATGATTTGGATGAGTATAATGCGAAATCAAATGCAACCGGCTATTTTCACCGCGATTTACAGCTGATAAAAAGAAAATTTAATGAGTTGCTGTCCGGTACAGGTATACGCTGTGTTTATGACGATACACGTATGGCCAATTTATATAAAGGACATATTGATGAGGAAGAGCGAACGGTATTCGACAAGAAGAAGTTTACCGTATGGTATGGTCTGACACAGCATATTGTGCACCACCATCCGCATGATGAAATGACGATCGCCTTTTTTGATGATAGAGATAAGATTCGGGTTGCGTTAATTCGTATGATGTTGTTGCATAGTGATTTGTTCCCCTCCATTGATTATGAGTTTTGGCGCTATGAAGGTAATGTATTACCACCTGTTAGTGAGTCCAAGGCAAGCCTTAATGAGGAAGATATTCCATTTTTCAACGATTTTAATACAGACCCCATTGATCTTAAAGATATCGGGTTTCATATTAGGGGTAAAGGAACGAAAGACCCGCATTATATTCAAACCACGGTTGAGATGTGCCGGTTGTGTCAAGGACATACCCATGGAAACTTGTTATCAAACAATTCCATTGATGCGGCTAAGTTATTTCTCATGGATAAACAGGGTGTTGATGCCTTTAATAAGCTGAAATCAGACGTTATTCAGCGTAGTAATGAACAGCGCGGAAGATTAACGAAGTAGTAACAGGATAAGCCTCACCCCTGTCATGCCAGCCGCACGCTCTTTGTGCGGGGTGGCATCCAGGAAATGTTTGAAAACACTAGATGCCAGCTAAAAGCACGCTGGCATGACAAGCGGAGGTAAGCTTCACTGGCATGACACTGCACTGTCATGCCAGCCGCACGTTCTTTGTGCGAGGTGGCATAGAACTACTCACCAAATTCAAAATAGCCTACCACGGGAAAATGGTCGGACAAATCAAATTTAGGCCATGCGTTTTGATCTTCTAAATAACGTAAGATAAATACTTTATTGAAAGCAACCGTTGGTTTGACATGCCCCTCATGATAGAAAAGATAATCGATACGGCTGGGTGATTTACTGTGTAGCATCGTATTTATAGTGGGATCCGCTGAATAAGGGTGTCCAGTATTCGGTAGTAATTTAACATTTAGCATCGTGAGTATGGAATTTAACTCAGTATTCGTGCCAAATTGATTCACGTTAAAATCACCTGCTAAAATGAGTGGTTCATTTTCAGGGATCCTTAATCGTTCAATAAACTCAGCCCATTCTTTTAGCTGCAAGGCACGAATTTCTCTCGATTCTCCAGGTTTATTCGCTGCCGCTTGCGTGTGTGTTCCCATAATATGATAAACTTTACCATTTTTACTGATTGCCGCGTAAATGACGCCTTTTGCCACCAATTCATCATATTTTGATGCTTTGCTATAAGCAATTTGATCTTCGCGAATGATTGGCCATTTACTAAATAAAATAATGCCGCCGCTCAATAAGCGTGAAGGCAACCGGCTCGCGACCTTCGTGTGGTAAGGGTAATACGACTTCATCGCATTCGTGAGAATGTCTCTAAACGTATCATCGACTGCTTCTTCAAAAATAACCGCATCATAATTTTTTATTTTTTTAGGAATAGCTTTTGCACGCAGCATGGGTTGATTTAAATCATCCACCGCATTTGCAAAAATAGGCAGTAATTGTGTGTTATACGTTAGCACACTGATTTTATTATTAGCGCTTGTATCAAAGCTATTAATTTGCGGTTGATCAATCACAAATTGATAATCATCGAATGCTTTGTTGCTTGTTGACCATCTTCTTGCATAAACCGTTGTACTGTTACCCCAGTAATTACCAGACAGCGTTTGCAGCTCATCACGTGTCAGTATGGTTGCCTGCGCTTGTTCGGGTAAGATGATGCTGGTTGTGACCGTTGAATTGTACGCGGGTTTTGCTTGCTCAAGTAAATCAAGCAGAATCGGTTGCGATATATAATCAGGATGGCGAATAGAAATTTTAAATTGATGTTTTTCATGGCTATTGATGCCGTGATCGCGCTTAAACCAGAGTACTTGTTTGCTCATATAAGGTGCGAGCGCAACCGGTTGTTCATGCCAATCTTTGCCATCATTATAATGTTTGTCAGTCGTTGATAGTTCGATATCGACGTTTACATCCCTGCTGGTATTATTTGTGATAGTAACAAAGGTTTTATCATAATTATCCGTACTATTTGCGTTTGCCATGGTGAATGAAAGCGTGCAAAACGCGATGAAGAAAATTTTTTTTATCATGGGGTTTCCTCGGTGACGATATGGTTTATTGTACCTTTTTGACATTTTGCCTGCGAAAGTCCATCAGGTAAGCGGCTAAAATGCGCGAGCAGCTTCGCCCGCGATGCGGTGTGTTTCCGCGGCCCATTCACCCAAATCAGTTAATTTGCAGCGTTTCGAACAAAAGGGTCGAAAGGTATTCTCATTGCGCCAGGTATTAGTTTGCTGACAAGTTGGACAGGTAATTTGTTGTAACGAAATGGTCATGGCGGTCGATCTCACGAATTGCAGTAGGCGATTAGAAACGGCAAGGTTTCTATGAATTGCGCAGGACGCTTTTCAATGTCAGGCGAAAAATAACGTATGCTCATAAAGTGTCGGCCAACGCTCACTTCGGGATAAGCTTGCACTGATAGGTCTAGTGCTATGCGTATCATACGTAAATTTGATTGAGGGTCTAGTAATTCTTGATGAAAGCCGTGAACGGCTGTTTTTTGTTCAAATTTAGCATGGCGGATAAGGTCAAGGAGAAGCGTTACGGCTGCCCTCACCCGATTAAATTCAGCAAGCCAGCTTAAAATCGTCTTTTTTCGCACGGTATGGGGTTGCTGTAACCAGTAATAGTAGAGTGGAATATCAACGCCGTTGCCGCCGCCGGTGCATACAGACTGTAAGCGCAGTGCGTTTAAAAGCTCTATATCGCGCAGACGTTGTCCGATCTTGCCGTTGCTATCAATGAGTCCACTTGCGAGTGTATCAAGCTCTTTAGTCAAGGATTGCAGTTTTTCTGCATCAATCTGCGGGACTTTGCCAAAGCGCTTTAAACTGGCTTGATAATGGCTCAATTCTTTGGCGAGTTTAATTTTTAAATCGACGCGATCCAGTACATTCAGAATGCTAATAATGAGAGCAGTTAGATTGCGCGTTGCCTGTTCGGGATCAGTATTGGCGAGTTGATGATCAACCTGACGAAAAAGCTGCTCGAGCTTGAGGCAAGCCCTGATGGTTTCGTTTAAAGGCTGTTCATATATGATCGTCGCGCTCATAATGTCCTTGACTACATTAAGATTTTTTGCCTGTAGCCGTATTGTACCACAATTGATTTGAAAATTGACAGTTCTGGCGTTTTTAACCTTTTTTGCTTAGCGCGAGGTAGGTTTGGTGCAGTTGGTTGACCTCTGCGGCAAGATGGTTCAAGTCCCCGTCATTTTGAATGATATCGTGCGCTGTTGCGAGCCGTTTGGGGCGGTCTACCTGGGTCGTTAAGATAGCTTCAGCCGTTTTTTTATCCAGCTTATCTCTTGCGATGACGCGTTCTATCTGGATGGATTTCGGTGTATCGATCACAAGAATGCGATCGATGAAATCAAGAGGGCCAATTTCGAGTAAGAGCGGAATCACAATAATACAATAAGGCGCGTCGATTTCTCGAAGAATACGTTTTATCTCACCCAAGATAGACGGGTGTAATAAATCCTCTAGCCAGCGTCGCTCATCGGGTTTATTAAAAATAAGATCGCGTAAGCCTGCACGATTAAGTGTGTCATCGTCATTCAGTACGGTCTTACCAAAATGCTGAACAATGTGAGTGAGGGCTGGTTGATCAGGTTGCGTGAGATGGCGTGCAATCACGTCCGCATCGATGATCGGTATATCGTATTTCGCAAAACAGGCAGAAACAGTCGTTTTACCGGCACCCATTCCCCCTGTTAATCCCACCACCAGCATTTTTTTCGCCTCACCAGGTTATTTGTAAATAGTACTGCATGATTTCATTGCCCCAAAGAAGAGTGACCCAACCGGCCACGGCAAGATACGGGCCAAAGGGTAGGGGAACACTTTTGAAGTGGCGTTTGATGAGCATGTGGCTTAGTGCGAAAATAATGCCAGCAATGGATGAGAGCAAGATAATGAGCGGCAGTAGTTGCCAGCCGAGATAGGCACCTAATCCAGCTAAATATTTCACATCGCCTTGGCCCATCCCTGTTTTACCGGTTGCCCATTCAAAGACGCGTTGGATGATATCAAAAATCAAATAACCCACGATGGCGCCGATGATGGCGTCCTTGCTATCAACAAATACATTAAAGAGACTAAAAAATAATCCCAACCAAAGGAGGAGTAAGGTTAGCTGGTCTGGTAATAATTGATGATCAAGGTCAATAAAAACGAGTGCAATGGCGATCCACGTGAAAAGTAGTGCGGCAACTGTTTGCGAGCTAAAACCAAAATGCGCCGCAACGTAAAGTGAGGCAATTGAAGTGAGCACCTCAACAAAGGGGTAGCGCATTGAGATAGGTGCTTTGCAGTAAGCGCATTTACCTTTTAACCAAAGATAGCTTAAAAGTGGGATATTATGCCATGGACGAATGGTTTTCTTGCATTCGGGGCAATGGGAAAAGGGAAGATGAAGGTTTAATTTTTCAACGGGTGAATGCGGTTTTAAACCAAGGTAGAGGCGGCACTCTTCACTCCAATTGATTTCCATCATGCGCGGTAAGCGATAGATGACGACATTTAAAAAGCTGCCCACAAAAAGGCTAAGTGTTCCCGTGACAATGACGAAGATATCAGGGTTCTCACGAAAGAAGGTGATTGTGTCCATAGATTAAAATGTCGTTCCTAAATTAAAAACAGGTAGATACATTGCAATAACTACCACACCGATTAAAGCACCAAGTATCAGCATAATCAAGGGTTCCAATAAATCATTCAAACGATGAATAGAGTGGTCTATCTCAGCTTCGATAAAGTGAGCTGTTTTCTGCAGCATGGTTTCCAGTGAACCTGTCAGCTCACCTATTTTAATCATTTGTATCATCATGACTGGAAAGTAAGTATATGTCGCCATTGCTTGATGCAAATGATTGCCCAGGATGACCTGATGGCGTAATCGAACCATGATCGCCGTGAATTGATGATTTTCCGTCAGTGTCACCAGTAATTGTAAAGCATCAAGCAATGGAATGCCGGCATGTAGCATGATCGCAAGATGATGGGCAAAACGAACGATAAGAATACGCTGATGAAGCGTATGAATGAATGGTAGTTTGAGAAAGCTATTTATAAGATAACGTTTGAGATGAGTGCGATAGAAGAAATGACTTAATCCTATTATGCCAAGAGGAATGATTATAATAAAAAAGATGTATTGCTCTAACTCAGTTGCCAGACGAAATAAGCAGCGAGTAAGGATTGGCAGACTGTTTTCTTTGCCTTGAAAGAGGATGGCAAAACGCGGAATAATAAATATAAAAAGACTCATCGTCAGTAGTGATGCAATAGTTAAAATGAGGCAAGGATAAAATAGCGCTCGTCTTATTTTTTGCATGAACGCAAGCTTCATTTCAAGATGCGTTGCGATTTTATCAAGGATAATATCGAGATTACCGGTTTTTTCAGCGAGAAATAACAACTGACAAGTGATTACATCAAAATAATGCGGATAGGATTTTAGACTAGTTGATAAATAATTTCCCGCGATAACATTCGATTTAATAGTATAGATCAGTTTGCGCCCAACCTGTTTGAGTTGATTTTTTTCGAGTGTCTCCAATGATTGCAAGAGCGGCATGCCAGCCGTGATCAACGTGGCTAATTGACGAAAAAGCATGGCAATATCCGCTTGCTTTAGTTGTTTAGCTTGATTGATGTGGGCAAGAAATTTTTTAAACATGGGATTCTCGCTTAATAACACGAAGTAATTCCGCTACACTCGTCACACCTTCGTGTGCTTTGATCGTGCCCGCTTTCCATAAGGTATGACGAACGGAAGGTAAGAGTAGGGTTTGTAAAGATTGTTTATTATTATCGGTTAAAATACATTGCTTGATATGATCGGTGATGATGAGGCATTCAAAAATGGCGGTGCGTCCACTATAACCATTCGTGCACTGCTCGCAACCCCTAGCTTGATAAATGATAGGTGATACAAGCATAAATTCCGTTTGCATGGTTTTGCTTGCCGATTCTTTTCTTTTGCAGTGCTCGCATAGTTTACGGAGAAGGCGCTGTGCCACTACCATGCTGAGTGAGCTTGCAATTTGATAAGCAGGAATACCCATAGAAAGTAAACGAATAATACTATCTACCGTGCTATTAGTATGAAGCGTGGTTAATACCAGATGTCCGGTCTGAGCGGCTTCCATGGCAATCGATGCTGTTTCAATATCACGAATTTCACCGACCATGATAATATCTGGATCTTGTCGTAATACAGCGCGCAAGATGGTTGCAAAGTCAAGCCCAATTTTCGGATGAATATTAATTTGATTGATGCCTTCAATTTCAATTTCGATTGGATCTTCAACCGAAATAATATGTCTATCAATTTTATTTAAATGGTTCAACGCACTATAAAGCGTGGTCGTTTTACCGCTGCCTGTTGGACCTGTGATAATGACTAATCCTTGTGGCGCATTAATGGTGTTAAAAAATAATTGATATTCCTCATCAAGCCATCCTAGCTTATCTATGGTTGGCTGAAGTGTGTTGGAAGCTAATAGACGTAAAGCAATTTTTTCACCGTACAGTGTTGGGCAGCTATTAATTCGAATATCTAACCCATGGTTTGATTTTAATTTAATATGCCCATCTTGCGGCAAGCGTCTTTCGGTAATATCAAGATTTGCCAGGAGTTTAAGCCGCGAGACAACACGCAAGGCAATCGCATTGGGTAGATTAGCTGTTTCAAATAATAAACCATCACGACGAAAACGAACGCGATACTGTTCTGCCTGTGGTTCAATATGAATATCAGAAATATTTTTTTCAATAGCCGATTGAAATAGTGTATCAACCACATTAATAATCGTTTCATCACGTGATGAGTTAAGATTGAGAAAGTTTGCGGTATTCATTAATGACTACATAATCCATTTTTAAGGCACGTTCCACTGACTGTCCAAGTGCTTCCTTCATTATCTGGTTTTAGTATGTACGTTACCTTTTTCAGAAGTAGCGTGCCAATCGCTGTAATGACGCCGTTTTCGACGGTAATACTCGCCAAATTTTGCGTACTTTTAGGTTCTAGTGGAATTCCATTTGTGCCAGTGGTTAATTCGCTCAAGGGAATTGCTTGTTGGATGGCTAATGCGACGGCGGTTTTATATGGTTCTGTACTAGTGATGATCTCGGTGAAGCGCGCACGTTCTGCGTAGTGTTGATAAGAGGGAATCGCAACAATGGCGAGAATACTAATGATTGAAATAACAATCATTAACTCAATTAAAGTGAATCCTGATATGTTTTTGCGATACATCGTAACTCCTTGTTTGCGTATTTTATTTCATTTGTAATTAGCACAGAAAATCAAATAATTAGAAGAAAAATCATTTCGTTTAATTATTGTCAAGAGGTAAATTACTGAACAATGCAGTAAAATAGGGGGTACTAAAATAAGAAGGGAGTGATTGCATATGAGTATCAATCGTCTCAATCACGGTAAAACGAGCAAGCAGGATACCGTTAATATAAGAAGTGTTACTATTCCACGTCTCCCCAAACAAATTAATAGTGAGGATTTAAGTAAAGAGAATATGAAGCTTTTTTCCGAGCAAATGCTTACCTGTATAAAGTATTGTTGTCGTGATCTTAAGGATGGCATTTATCGCTACATTTATTACACCAAGGATGATTATGATCGTTTAAATTATGCCGTTATCAAACATGGCGAGGATTATTATGCTATCTATCGAGGCATAAAACATAAGAAGGAACTTGGGAAGGGTGGGTTTGGTGCAGTGAAACTCGTGCAAAACCTGGAAACGGGTGATTGGTATGCGCTGAAGGTTCAAAAAATTAACGATGGGATTGAGAACGAAGTATATCACTTAAATGGCGTAAATCAACTGGTTTTGAATGGAGATAAAAAATATTTTAGTTTTGAAAAGTATGCTGACAGTAAGAAGCGTGAACAACATTATATGTTAATGAAACTGGGCGGCGAGGACTTATGTAATTTTAATGATACAGCTATCACATTCCCACCTCGTCTTTGGCTTGAAATTGCATTAAATGCCGCACAGGAAATTGCAGCGTTGCACGCGCGAAATGTGTTGCATCGTGATATTAAATTAGAAAATTTTTTATTCGATTATATTTCCGGAGAAGTTAAATTAATTGATTTCAATTTTGCAAAAACTGCCAATATGGAAGGCAAGGCTTATTCAGGTAATCTGATGGGCACGCTTGGTTATGTTGCACGCGAATTAATAAGTTCTGGTCGAAAGGAAGTGTTTGAGTTTAATAAAACAACGGATATTTACGCCTTTGGTGTCGTTTTAATTCATCTCTTTGGCTTGATCAAACAAGTGGATGATAAAAGTCACCGGCTGTTTTCAAGGATGGTCCCTTTCGACAAAAAGGACATTGCGTTTCTGACGAATGATCGATTGCCTGACGGCAAACAAGATAAGATTGATATATTAAATTTAATTAAGCGCCTCTTATCTGATAAACCGGCAGAGCGCCCACCGATTGAGGAGGTGGTGTCATTTTTCGAGAAAAAACTTGCCAGATTAGATAAGAAGCGCGATGCGCAACTTGAGGTGGCTTTAATTGATATTAAGGACCTTAAGCATATCGCATCTTATCGCGATGGTCTAAAGCGGTTGATTCCACATTTAAATGGAAGTTATCACGTCCAACTTATTAGTAATCGTACTGAGCATGATATGAGTGAGCTGGTCTATTACAAACAATTGTTAGAAAAAGAAGGCTTATACGTAAGCGATCAATTGCTCTATGGATTTGCGAATATTACGGATATCGCGAAACGGATTGCTGATACCAATTCCACTAATGACTATGACTGCCAGTATTCTCTGTTGGATTACACGCCGCCAGATGTTTCAAAAAAGCGTAAGCATTCGAGCACCGCCGATGAATTTGGTTCAGCCGAGCTTAAGGAGATGAATGCGGTGCGCGCCCTCTGTCAGCGTAATGGTTTTCATGGTTTTATGCATAAGCTGCAAGAAGGGTTTGGGCTTTTCTCAAGCAGGAAAATAACCCCATTTTCCAGCTCATGCACGAGGGATGAGCAATCGAGCAGTGAGTCATATAGCTTCAGTGTACATAAAGATTAATTTAATCAGGTAGATAGACATGCAATGAGGCGGACTGCTGGCCTCGCCTCATTTTTATTTCCAGGCTACAATTGTAAAGAGACCCTAGCAGTTTAGCGAATATTTCATTATACTTTCGCGTGTTTTCCATCGGCCGACGTAGCTCAGGTGGTAGAGCAACTGATTCGTAATCAGTAGGTCCCGAGTTCGAGTCCCGGCGTCGGCATTAGTAGAAACAATGGGTTAGAGGCAGATTCGAAAAAAGTAAAATTGTCATGTAGAAGCAATGTAGAAGGTTGAGCGCCGATTCATTTGTTTGAGTAATTATATTTTGGTACTAAGTACTAAATAGCTGATAAGCCACTTTGTTACTCAAGAATCGTGTTCGCATGGTCCTAATGGCACAATAAATAGGCAGTCACA